>Ga0315274_10000030_pt1 | contig 227727 bp, 212 predicted proteins | sample YL17G02_20_MG_FD_203700 | JGI IMG/M metagenome (GOLD analysis project Ga0315274, IMG submission 203700) | Sediment microbial communities from Yellowstone Lake, YNP, Wyoming, USA - YL17G02_20 | ecosystem: Environmental > Aquatic > Freshwater > Lake > Sediment | place: USA: Wyoming | collected...
ACCACCAGTGGCATTTTTGATTGGAACACAACCTATTATTGGAGAGTAAAAGTAATGGACAGCAAAAACTTAGAATCTAGTTGGTCAATCACAGACAACTTTAAAACTCCTTTACACGCTTATCCTTTTCCTGATTTCACTTATCTGCCCAGAAGCCCAAGCAAAGGAGAAGAAGTGAGATTTACTGACAATTCATCCTGCTTTGACGATAAGCCATTAACAACAGAATGTTCTCCTTCTTATTCTGATGCTTTTTTCTGGGACTTTGACGTTAATGATGACGGCCTTGAAGGAGTTGTACCATTGACCTCAATATTGGAGAATCCCATTGCCTCCTATTCCAATCAAGGCCTTTGGTATGTTAAACTGGAAGTAAGGGATAAAGATAATTATATTTGCTCAATAACTAAACAAATCAGAATCACTTACCCTTTGCCCAAATGGAGAGAGGTGAAGCCGGATTAAAGAAGGGTTTGACCCTGCACTTATTTTGCGGTTATTATACTCAGCGGCACAAGGGCGAATAGCCCTGCCCTAGTTCTCCCCCACCAAAATTTGGTGGGGGATGAAGGGCACAGTGCCGCAAGATATTGGCACGACTGACTTTAAATTGTGTTTAACTGTGTTTTGAAACGGCAAAATTGGTGCAGGGTTGACAAAGTAATATTTATTTGCTATACTAACAAAAAGTACATTATCGTTCTTTTTCTTATGTATACGAATCCAAAAAAAGGAGGGTAGTATGATTTCCAAAAAAATGAGGCGTCTTGTGGCGGAACTAGAGAAAGTCAGGAAACAACCAGGGCCCGAGGCAGAAAGACGGGCCGGGGAATTGGCGATTGAAATCGCACACACAATTCCTCAGCGGATTTTGAAGGGCGCCTTAAGGCACCCTTCCGAGATCAAAAAATTTATTAATCCCCGGGACGTTTCCCAACACCCCTTGTCTTTGTAGACGGGGGTGCTTTTTTATTTATAAATTAGAGTTATAATTAAATTAATGAAGAAAATCTTGAGATTTATCCTTTGGGTGATAATAATTTTTGTTTTGGTTGTGTTTTGTTATTTTTTTATTGGGAAGGGGAAGCCGGCTGAAAAAATTGAATGGGGCGTAACTTTTAGCAAAAGGCCGTTTATTGATTTTGAGATGGATTGGAAAAAATCTTATTTAAAAATTTTGGACGAATTAAAAGTCAAAAAAATAAGATTAATCGCATATTGGAATGACATTGAATACGAAGAAGGGAAATATGATTTTTCGGACTTGGATTTTCAAATTAAAGAAGCGGAAAAAAGAGGAGCAGAAATAATTGTGGTTGTTGGCAGGCGCGTGCCGAGATGGCCAGAGTGTTTTGAGCCGGATTGGATAAAGTCCGCCCAAGGCGGATTACCTCTTAACGAGGCAGAAAAACAAGAAAAGATATTGGCATTCATTACAAAAATAATCACTCGTTATAAAAATAATTCCAGCATAAAAATATGGCAAGTTGAAAATGAACCGTTTTTAAGAACTTTTGGCGAATGCTCCAAACTGGATAAAAATTTTTTTGATTTAGAGCTCGCCTTAGTTAGGGGACTGGATCCAAACAAACCAATTATGATAACCGAGAGTGGAGAGTTCAGCACCTGGATTGGCGCAGCAAAAAGAACAGAGACAATAGGAACTTCTGTTTATAGGACAGTTTATGGCAAATTAGGCTACGTGACTTATCCCATTCCAGCTGTTTTTTATCAGAGAAAATCCAATTTAATCAGATTATTATTCGGTAAAAAGGATATTGTTGCGATTGAAGTTCAAGCAGAGCCGTGGGGCTACAAACCGAATCAGAGCATGACTATAGCGGAACAAGATATGTCTATGAGTTTTGAAAGATTTAATGGGATTTTAGAATACGTTAAAAATGCCGGATTTGATAAGGCGTATTTGTGGGGAGTGGAATGGTGGTTATGGAGAAAAGAAAAATTTAATGATGATAGATTTTGGAATCGGGCCAAGGAATTATTCTAGGTCGGAATTTATCATACCTCTTCAGACCACGAAGTCGCCGTATGTCGTAAAATAATGTATTTACACGGGCGCTTCTGTTTCTCGTCCCGACAATATTATTAATAGATTTATTTTTGTTTAAATGCGGTCGGGACTGCGAAACGGTCTTCAGAAGTATGATAAATTCCTGATTCTTAATTCGTGATTCAAAATTCATGCAAATAGGTTTAGACATTGGCGGGACAAATATAAAGGGGGTTTTAATGAAGGACAAGCGCGTTGTCAACAGAATTAGAGTTGCGACAAAATCAAGAGATAATAAAAAAATTCTCGTTGGGCAGATTTTTAAGTGCATTGAAATTTTAATAAAAAAAAATAAAAATGTGGGACGTCCGACGTCCCACATAAACGGGATTGGGATTGGAGTTGCCGGACCAGTTGATTTCAAGAATCAAAAAGTATTAAATCCACCAAATGTGACGGGTTTGAAGGGTTTATATTTGGGAAAGTTGATAAAAGAAAAATTTACCCCCTACCTTGGAAAAGGTGCGGGGGCAATTATTGAGCACGATGTTAATTGTTTTGTTTTGGCCGAAGCAGTTTTAGGGGCTGGTAGAAAATATAAATCCGTTTTTGGCCTTACCATGGGCACTGGTGTAGGCGGAGGAATAGTTTTAAATAAAAAAATTTATCATGGAGCATACGATTCGGCCGGAGAATTTGGCCATATGACAATAGAAAAAAATGGAAGGTTATGCAAGTGCGGTAACAGGGGATGTTTAGAGCCATATATTAACGATAAAGGAATTAAAAAAACAGCTGAAAAAATATTTGGCAGAAGAATTGAGACGATGAGAATTTTTGATAATTTAGCTGCAAAAGGGGATAAAAGAGCAATAAAACTTTACAAAATTACTGGCCAGTATTTGGGAATAGGGCTGGCTAACCTGGTTGATGCGATTAATCCTGGCGTAATTATCGTTGGAGGCGGCATCATGAGAGCCGGAAAGTTTATTTTAGATCCGGCCAGAGAAGAAATGAAGAAAAATATTTTATCTTTGAAAGCCCGAAAAACAAAATTGTTAAAAGCTAAACTGGGAAAATTTGCCGGCGCAATTGGCGCAGGATTATTAAATTATGGAAAATAAAAAAATCAATCCTTATATTATAGTTATTGCAATTTTATTGCTGATAATAACCTGGTTTGCATATAAGCAATGGGGCAATAATTTTTTATCAAATATATTTAAAAAAGAAGCCGGCAGTAAAATTGAGCTTATAATCGGGAATAGCGACGCGCCAGTTGAGATTATTGAATATTACAGTTATGTTTGCAGTTATTGCAAGCTATTTGAAGACAACGTAAAGCCTCAATTATTGGAAAATTATATTACCAAGGGAAAGGCAAAATTTGTTTTAAGGCCGTTTCCGCCCTATGAATTGGGGCAGGCGGTTTTGTGCGCAAATGACCAGGGAAAATTCTTGGAATACCATAATTATTTATTTGATAATGTTGATTTAATAACATCGGGTAACAGCTTGAATCAATTCGCAAAAAATATTGGTTTAGATGAAGGGCAATTTTCAACTTGTTTAAGTTCCAAAAAATACGAAGCAAAATCAAAGCAGTGGTATGAACAGGGAAAAGATGATTTTGCGAAAAACAATATTCCTGAAAATAAAATGGGTACGCCGAGTTTTTTAATTAATGGTGAATTGCTCATCGGCGTCCAGCCATACGAAAAATTCGTAGAAGTGATTGAGAAAAAATTAAAGTAATGGGGTATGGATAAAAAACAAGCAAAAGAAAGGATTGAAAAATTAAAAAAAGAGATTTGGCATCATAATTATCAGTATCACGTTTTGGATAGTCCGGACATTTCGGATGAGGCCTTTGATTCTTTGAAGCACGAATTAAAAAAAATAGAAGAGCAATTTCCAGAATTTATTACTTCTGATTCGCCCAGCCAAAGAGTGAGCGGAAAAGCCCTGGATAAATTCCAGAAAGTAAAACATAAATTGCCGATGCTTTCGATTGAAGACGCTTTTTCAGAAGAAGAATTAAACGACTGGGAACAAAGAATAAAAAAATTTTCTCCAAATAATAATTTTGATTATTTCGTGGAAATGAAGATTGACGGATTTGCGATTTCCTTGATTTATAAAAATGGAATTTTTACGCAGGGTTCAACAAGAGGCGACGGCATAATAGGCGAGAATGTTACCCAGAATCTTAAAACAATTGTTAGTATTCCTTTAAAAATAGTAATTCATGGCAAAATGCCAAACAAGGAAATTGAAAAAAATGCCAAAAAACTTATTGAAAATGGCGAGATTGAAGTGAGGGGCGAGGTTTATATGGATAAAAAGGCATTTGAAAAAGTTAATAAAGAAAGAGAAAAGCAAAATTTACCCCTATACGCCAATCCTCGCAACACAGCAGCCGGCAGTATCAGGCAATTAGATCCGCAATTGGCAGGTTCCAGAGATTTGAAATTTCTGGCTTATGATATAACTACTGATTTTGGCCACAAAATTCATCAAGAAGAACACGAAATCGCAAAATCATTGGGTTTTAGAACAGATGAGGGCCGATATTGCAGGGATTTAAAAGAGGCGATGAAATTTTTTAACGAAATAGGCGACAAAAGAGAGAAGCTTTCTTTCCAGATAGACGGAGTAGTTGTGAATGTCAATAATAACAAGCTTTTTGATAAATTAGGAGCAATCGGAAAAACAAGAAGGGGAATGGTCGCTTTAAAATTTCCCGCAAAGCAGGCAACAACAATTGTTGAAAACATAAAAGTTCAGATTGGCAGAACAGGAGCCTTGACTCCAGTTGCTCATTTAAAGCCGGTCCAATTGGGTGGAACAACAATAACAAGAGCAACTTTGCACAATGAAGACGAGATTAAAAGATTGGGCGTGAAAATAGGAGATACGGTGATTATTCAGCGGGCCGGAGATGTGATTCCTGATATTTTTGAAGTTTTAAAAGGAATGCGAACAGGCAGGGAAAAAGAATTTCATATGCCGAAAATTTGCCCTATTTGCAATTCAAAAGTAATAAGGCCAGAAGGTGAGGCAGTTCATCGTTGCAGTAATTTGCATTGCGGAGCAGTCCAGAAAAAATTTTTATATTATTTTGTTTCAAAAAAGGCCTTTAACATAGAAGGACTTGGGCCTAAAAAAATTGACCAGTTAATGGATGAAGGGTTGATATCCAGTCCATCTGATATTTTTGAATTAAAACAAGGCGATTTGTTGCCACTTGAAAGATTTGCCGAAAAGTCAGCAGAAAACCTTATAAATTCTATTGAAAAAAGCAAACAAATATCTTTGAATAAATTTATATTTGCATTGGGCATAAGGCATATTGGCGAGGAAACAGCAATTGATTTAGCCAATACATTCGGAAGCATAGATAACTTGAAAAAAGCCGGGATTAATGATTTACTTAAAAACAGGGATACGGGCGAAATAATGGCGAAGAGCACATATGAATGGTTTAGAAACAAGAAAAATGCCGACTTGTTGGATAAATTGAAAAAAGTCGGCATTAAAATCCTAAATCCCCCGCCTTCGCCAAGGCTTCGGCGGGCGAGCAAAACTCAAAACAAGATATTTGTTTTGACCGGAGAGTTAGAAACTATGGCGCGGGACGAAGCAAAAGAAAAAATCAGGGAATTGGGAGGGGACGTGGCTGGTTCGGTTTCTAAAAATACTGATTGGGTTGTTGCGGGTTCAGATCCGGGCAGTAAATACGACAAAGCGCAGAAATTAGGTGTAAAAGTGATTAACGAAAAAGAATTTTTAAAATTATTAAAACAATGATTGATAAAGAACAAATCGAACATATTGCCAAGTTAGCAAGAATAAATTTGACGGAAAAAGAAAAAGAAAAATTCAGCGCAGAGCTGTCATCAATCTTGGATTATATTGATAAATTAAATCAGGTGGATACTTCCAATATAGAATTAATTGGTAAAGAGACGAAACTTAACAATGTTGTCAGAGACGATATTGAAATCCAAAATCAAAATATTGAAAACCGAAACAAAATTTTGAAACAAGCGCCAAAAAAGAAAGAAGATTATTTTGAGGTGCCGAAAATATTGGAATAATCTATTTAAGATAGAATATGAAAGTAGAAAATCTGACAATTGAATCAGCGCGCAGGGGATTGATGAAAAAGGAATTTTCAGCCAGCGAACTGGTAAAATTTTATTTGGATAAAATCAAAAAACAAAACAAGGAAATAAATGATTTTTTGGAAATTACCAGTGATTTGGCAATAGAACAAGCGAAAAAAGTTGATGATAAAATTTCAAGAAGGGATAAAATCGGGCCCATTGAAGGAATTCCAATGGCTATCAAGGACAATATTTTGGTTGATGGCTATAAAGCGACTGCCGGATCAAAAATTTTGGAAAATTACAAAGCCGTTTATGATGCAACAGTTATTAAAAAGTTAAAAAAAGAGGGTGCAATAATAATCGGCAAAACAAATTTGGACGAATTCGCAATGGGTTCTTCCACTGAAAATTCCGCTTATGGCGTTGTAAAAAACCCCTTAGATAAAGAGAGGGTGCCGGGCGGCTCCTCGGGCGGTTCAGCAGCAGCAGTGGCAGCAAACCACTGTATTGTTGCCTTAGGTTCTGATACAGGCGGTTCTGTGCGGCAACCAGCGTCTTTTTGCGGGATTGTGGGTTTTAGACCGAGTTATGGAATGGTTTCTCGCTATGGAATAATTGCTATGGCTTCATCTTTGGACCAAGTCGGGCCATTAGCAAAAAATGTTGAAGATGCTAAATTGGTTTTTGATGCAATCAGAGGAGAAGACGAAATGGATTCAACAACAATAAATTTAAAATCTCAAATTTTAAACACAAAATCCAAAACAAATTCTAAATTCCAAACCATAAAAATCGGCATACCAAAAGAATATTTTGGTGAAGGGATTAATAAAGAAGTTAAAGAAAAAATAAACGAAGCGATTAAAAAATTTGAGGACTTTAATTTTGAAATAAAAGAAATAAGCTTGCCCAATACTGATTATGCGCTTCCGGCTTATTATATTATTGTTCCAGCTGAAATCAGCGCTAATTTAGCAAGGTATGATGGAATAAAATATGGGTTTCGGTCCAAGGCTGCTGGTTCATCTCTATTAAACCAATATTTTCAGACCAGAGCAGAGGGTTTTGGCGATGAAGTCAGAAGGAGAATTATGCTTGGAACTTATGTCTTATCAGCTGGTTATCGTGATGCCTATTACAATAAAGCTCAGAAAGTCAGAAGCTTAATCAAACAAGAATTTGAAAAAATATTCAATGATTCAATTAGTGGAGTTGATATAATTTTAACTCCGACCGCGCCGACGACTGCGTTTAAAATAGGCGATAAAAAAGACCCATTATCAATGTATTTATCAGATATTTATACTATTCCGGTCGCATTAGCTGGACTTCCGTCAATATCTATTCCCTGCGGGAATATAGATAATTTGCCGGTCGGACTTCAGTTAATTGGGCCGCAATTTAAAGATGATTTTGTTTTCAATATTGCTCAAACTTGCTGGCAATTATTATCCGAATAATCTAGCGCAAATGAATAAGAATTTAGACAGCATTCCTATTCAAAAAAGCAGTAGGTCTGTTAATATTGACCAGTGGGTTTTAAATTTTATGGCCCAAGCCAAAGAAGGCGGAGTTGATTTTTTTAAGGGGATAGTGGATTTTTTTAAATCTTACCAATTTAAGGAAATTATTTTTATTGTCAAGTTTATTTTTATAATAATTTCTGCTTTATTGGCCTTGCTTTTATTCCTATTGATTTTAAAAATCATTTTTCGTTCTCCTGTCAAAAAAACATTTAAATTCGTAACCAAAAAAGTTGTTTATCCAAGCAGGTCAATCCCATTGGTTTTCAATAAAAAGAAAATAACGAAAAAAATCGCCAAGATTGATAAAAGAATTGAATCGGGTGTTAAGGAAAACTACAAAATGGCCTTGCTTGAAATGAATGTTCTTTTTAACAGTATTGTTAAAAATCTCGGATACGGGATAGAGAAAAAACTTTCAAATATCGCGGACATTAAAGCCGCCGACAAACTAAATAAAGAAATCATTGAAGAAAAAGAATATAAATTATCTTACGAAGACGCAAAAAAATCGGTTGACGCTTATAAAGATGGCTTGAAAGAATTGGGGGTGTTGTAAGAATTTTTTAATTGTGATATTATATTTTTACTTATCGCGGTCCCCGTCTGACGGGGCAATTAACCGCGTTTGACGCGGGGTGGAGAAGTAGTATCTCGTCTGGCTCATAACCAGAAGATCAGCCGTGCAATTCGGCTCCCCGCAACATTTTAAACATGATTTAACGTGGGATTCACCCTCATACTTATATGCCGGCGTAGCTCAGCTGGTTAGAGCGTGGGACTCATAAGCCCGAGGTCAGTGGTTCGAATCCACTCGCCGGTACAAAAGTGTGGGGGCGAGTATTTTATATTAAATATTTTGCAGCCGTGGTGTAGCCTGGTTTAACACGCCTCCCTGTCACGGAGGAGACCGTGGGTTCAAATCCCATCGGCTGCGCCAAAAAAGTGGCCTTCTTGGGCGCTTTTTTATTTGTATTACCCTTTATTTTGTGATAAAATTAAGGTATAAAATAGTAAATTATCAAGCGCCTCAGGATAAATAAACTATGAGGAAAAGAGTTTTTATTAGATTGAATTTGGCCTTGCTTCTTGTTTTTTTGATTGGTTTTGCTATAATTGTTTATTCTATTAATCCGTTTGAAGCCAGTCCTTTTTTGATGGTTGTTTTCTATGTTGTTTTGTTTGGTTTGTGTTTTTCGTTTTTAAGCTTGATAGGTTTGCGTTTTAGAATTCCTTTTTGGATAAGTATTTTAATTGCCATTGCCATTATTTTTGTTTTAATGGTGCAAAGATTTAAAGTTTAATATGAATATAAATGAATTAAAAAATAAAGCTTTTGACGAGCTGGAAAAAATAAAAAATCCAGCTGATTTAGAGCGGTTTAAAATAAAATATTTGGGGAGAAAAAGCGGTGAATTGACTGCTATTTTAAGGTCGTTGAAGGATTTGTCGGTTGAAAAAAGAAAAGTTATTGGCCAAAAAGCAAACCAATTAAAAAGAGACTTAGAAAAAATATTTAAAGACAAAAAGAAAAAAATATCCGTCTTAGGCGAACCCCGCTTAGCGGGGCAAGCTGCCAAAATTGATGTTACCGCTCCTGGCAAGAAAATTTTTCATGGCCACTTGCATCCAATCACCCTAACTTTAAGAAAAATTGAGGATATTTTTCATTCAATGGGATTCAAAATTATTGAAGGGCCAGACATTGAAACAGAATATTATAATTTTGACGCGTTAAATATACCGAAAGACCACCCAGCTAGAGACGCTTGGGATACTTTCTGGCTGAAAACCAAGCCCGAAAAATTACTGCTACGCACTCACACCAGTCCTATGCAAGTGAGATATATGGAAAAAAATAATCCGCCTTTCAGAATTATTGTGCCGGGAAGATGTTTTAGGTACGAGGCAACTGATGCTTTTCATTCCCATACATTCTATCATCTTGAAGGATTAATGGTTGATACAAATATAAGCATTGCTAATTTTAAGGCGGTAATAGAGGAATTTATAAAAAAAATGTTTGGCAACGATATGGAGATGCGCATAAGGCCAAGTTATTTTCCTTTTGTTGAACCGGGATTTGAAGTAGATATGAAATATCCGAACGGAGAATGGCTTGAAATCATGGGTGCCGGTATGGTTCATCCGAATGTTTTTAAAAGCGCCGGTTATGTTCCAAGTCAATGGCAGGGTTTTGCTTTTGGCATAGGTATAGACAGAATTGCGATGCTTAAATATAAAATAAACGACATAAGATTGCTTTATTCGGGCGATCTGAAGTTTCTTAATCAATTTTAATTTATGCCGCTAACTTAGGATGGCGGAAAAAAACATGAGGGAATCATTAGAAAAAAATTTAATAAACCAAAAACAGAAGGAAAATACCGTGATTAGAACATTGCTTCAAATGAAAAAAGAGCAAGAAAAAATAGCAGAAGAAGATAAAATAAAGACTCCTTGGTTGCATATTCGCATTGAAGATTTAAGCGAAGAAGCTTTAAGCGCTTATGCCGCGTTTGTTTCCGAAGATTTTGAAACAGCCCAAGCGAAAATAAAAGAACTGAAAATTAAGCTGGACGATATGAAGAAAAAAGACGGGAAAGCATCTAATGAAAATTTTGCCAGATGGATAGACGACAAAATAGACGAAAAAAGAATAAGCGCTCAACTAAAAGCAGAAAGAGAAATGGATAACAATTAATTTATGAAGGTTTCTTATAATTGGTTAAAAGAATATGTTGATAAACTGCCAAGACCGGAAAAATTGGCAGATTTATTGACTATTCACAGCTTCGAAGTTAAAAGCATTGAGAAAATTAAAAATGATTATGTTTTTGATATAGATGTTTTGCCGAATCGAGCCCATGATTGTTTGTCTCATGTGGGAATAGCGAGAGAGTGCGCGGCACTTTGCGATTCGAAGTTTAAAATTCCCTCCTTCGCTAAAGCTAGTGAGGGCAAGCAAAAAACAGATGATTTTATTAAGGTGGAAGTTAAAGACAAAGAAAATTGTCCAAGATATACTGCAAGGGTTGTTGTTGATATTAAAATCGGGCCTTCGCCAAAATGGCTGAAAGAAAGATTAGAAGTAATTGGCCAAAAATCAATCAATAATGTTGTTGACGCGACCAATTATGTGATGTTTGAAATGGGACAACCATTGCATGTTTTTGATTACGAAAAAATAGATGGTAAGGCCATTATTGTTAGAACGGCTAAAAAAGGCGAAAAGATTACAACGCTTGACAACGAGAATTTAGAATTAGATGAAAATGTTTTAATTATTGCTGACAGCAGAAGTCCCTTGGCTTTAGCCGGGGTAAAGGGCGGTAAAAAAGCGGAAATTACAAATAAAACAAAAATAATTGTTTTAGAATCGGCCAACTTTAATTATCATACAATCAGAAAAACAATCAGAAAAACAGAGATTAAAACAGAATCATCAATCCGCTTTGAACACGAAATTGATCCGAATTTGACCGAACAATCCATAAACAGGGTGGCGTCATTGATTCAAGATATAGCTGGCGGCAAAATCGCAAAAAACATAATTGATGTTTATTATAAAAAAGTCTTTCCAAAAACAATAAAGATAAATCCCGCAAAATTTGAAAATGTCTTGGGAATAAAAATTTCAAAACAGGAAATAATCAAACGCTTAGAATCTTTAGGTTTAGATGTTGACAGTTCTTTAAAGGTTAAAGTGTCGACAGAAAGATTGGATATTAAAACAGAAGAAGATTTAATAGAAGAAGTTGCGCGGTTAATCGGTTATAACAACATTCATTCAAAGGCACCCTTCGGCTTGATAGGAATCAGCAGAGTAGACGAGATTTTGATAATTGTAAATAAAATAAAAAACATTTTTGAGACCTTGGGCTTTGTTGAGCTTTATAATTTTTCTTTTATCGGCGAAGACGATTTAAATAAATTTAAAATAAAAAAGGATAATTATATTGAATTAAAAAATCCTTTGAGTCAGGATTTAAAGTATTTACGAAAGGACTTATTGGTTAATCTTTTAAAAAAAATGAAAGAAAATTCAAAATCCCATCTTGGCGCGGAAGCAGGAATAAAAATTTATGAGCTTGGCACTGTTTACAGAACAGAAAAAAATAAGACAAAAGAAGAAAGAATGATTTCGGGGATAATCGCTTCAAGAAGCGAAAAAATGAAGGGAGAAAAATTTTACGAATTGAAAGGAGCAATTGATATGTTGTTTAGCAAATTGGGGATTACTGAATGTTGGTATGATGATTTTAAAGCAACGCCGGAATGGACTGACGATATCTTTTGGCAAAAGGGAAGCTCCGCTGAAATAAAAATCAACGGCACGGAAATCGGGTTTCTGGGAAGGGTCAATTCGGAAATTTTAAATAGTTTAAATATAAAAGGAGTTGTTGCGGCGTTTAATTTGAATTTTGAATTAATATTAAAATTAGCCAGAGAAGAATTGATTTATGAACCGCCATCGCCCTATCCTGCCGCAATAAGAGATTTGTCGGTTTTAGTTGACAAAACAGACAGAATGACCGATGTTTTAAATACTATAGAAACAGCTGGTGGAGAATTAGTTATAGACGTTGATATGTTTGACATGTATGAAGGCGAAGGCGTGTCAGAAGACAAAAAAAGCTTGGCTTTCCATATCATTTTTCAGTCGTACGAAAAAACATTGAAAGACGAAGAAGTGGATAAAGTATTCAGAAAAATTATAAAAGAATTGGAAAATAAAAATTGGGAAGTCCGACGTTAAGTCGGACTCCGACCGGAGCGTCGGAGTAAGGAAATACAAAAATGCCTAAAACAAAAAAAATAAAGTCTGTTTCTGTTATTTCAAAAGATAAATCAAAGCAGCCGAGTTATGAGGCCAAAGACATTTATGTTCTTGAAGGATTGGCGCCGGTAAGAAAAAGGCCGGGTATGTATATTGGTTCAACCGGGATTGACGGCCTTCACCACTTAGTTTGGGAAGTTGTGGACAATTCTTTGGACGAGGCAATGGCTGGTTATTGCACTGATATTGGCATAACTTTGCTTCCAAATGATCGGGTTTCTGTTGCTGATAATGGCCGAGGCATTCCAGTTGAGAAACATCCTCAAACTAAGAAATCCGCTCTTGAAACAGTTATGACTACTCTTCATGCCGGAGGAAAATTTGGAGGAGAATCATATAAGATTGCCGGTGGCTTGCACGGCGTTGGCGTTTCAGTTGTTTGCGCGCTTTCCAAATGGATGAGAGTAGAAGTTTGTAGAAATGGTTTTGTTTATGTTCAAGAGTATAAACAGGGAAAACCAACATCAGCCGTGAAAAAAACCGGTAAATGTAATGGTTCGGGCACAAATGTTATTTTTGAGCCGGATCCGGAAGTTTTTGCAGAAACAAAATTCAGCTGGACGAGAATTTTAGACCATTTGCGTCAGCAGGCCTATCTTACAAAAGGCGTAAAGATTACGATTATTGACGGCTCCCGCACTCATACTTTTTATTTTGAAGGCGGACTTCTTTCTTATCTGAGGCATTTAACAAAAGATAAAAAAGGAATTCATGGAACGCCTTTTTATGTTGAACGGGAAAAAGAAAACATTTCTGTTGAGGTCGCTTTGCAATACACAGAAGACATAGAGGGGTTAGAAATAAGCTTTGCAAATAATATTCATACTGGCGATGGCGGAATGCATCTTACCGGTTTCAGGACCGCTTTAACCAGAGTTTTAAATGATTATGCAAGAAAAAACGGGTTTGTCAAAGAAGCAGAAGTAAATTTAAGCGGCGACGACATAAGAGAGGGATTGAATGCGATTATCAGCGTTAAGTTAAGAGAACCGCAGTTTGAAGGTCAGACAAAGGCAAAATTGGGAAACCCGGAAGCAAGAACAGCGGTTGAGGCGGTTATTCTGGATTCTTTTGAAGAATATCTGGAAAAGAATCCGAACGACGCCAGGCAGATTTTAGGCAAAGCGATTTTATCTCAAAAAGCCAGAAAAGCAGCTAAAGCAGCTAGGGATACCGTTATTAGAAAAGGTATTTTGGAGGGAATGACCTTGCCGGGGAAGTTAGCGGACTGTTCAAGCAAAAATCCCGAAGAATCAGAATTATTTATTGTTGAGGGCGATTCAGCAGGCGGTTCAGCAAAGCAAGGCAGAGATAGGCACTTTCAGGCGATTCTTCCTTTGCGCGGAAAAATTTTAAACATTGAAAGGGCGCGTCTTGATAAGATATTGGCATCAAAAGAAGTAAGGGCCCTGATTATTGCTTTGGGTACTGCCATTGCCGAAGAATTTGATATTAGAAATTTAAGATACCATAAAGTTGTAATTATGACTGATGCCGATGTTGACGGCGCTCATATTAGGACATTGCTTTTAACGTTATTTTACAGATACTTCCCGCAAATAATAGAAGGTGGTTATTTGTATATTGCCCAGCCGCCGCTTTATAGAATTCAAAAAGGAAAAGAATTTATTTTTGCATACAGCGAAGGGGAAAAGGAAAAATCAGCGGATAAGATTAAGAAGGAAAAAGGGGAAAATATTAATATCCAGCGATATAAGGGTTTGGGAGAAATGAATCCTGAATTGCTTTGGGATACTACTATGGACCCAGCAAAAAGAACAATGAAGAAAGTGACAATTGACGATGCTGAAGAGGCGGACAAAATATTTGATATATTAATGGGCGTTGAAGTTCTGCCTCGTCGAAAATTCATCCAAACCCACGCCAAGGACGTTAAAAACCTTGACATTTAATTTTTTTTCAACTATCTTATAATAAGATGGCCAGATGGCCATTTTAAAAAAACATGAACATTTTAAACAAGATAACAAATTTTTTAAAGGAAGCGAGGGTCGAATTAAAGAAAGTTAACTGGCCCACAAGAAAAGAAATTGTAAAATACACGCTCATTGTTATTGGGGCAAGTCTTTTTGTTGCTTTTTTCTTGGGCGGTTTGGATTTTCTTTTTACTTGGCTAATAAGTAAATTCGTATTATAAAATGCCAAAACAACAAACAAGCGGAGAAAGACATTGGTACGCCATTCATACCTATCCTGCTTCTGAAGATACGGTAGCCCAAAATCTGAAACAAAGGATTGAGTCGTTGGATATGGGCGACAAAATTTTTAATATCATCGTACCTAAGGAAAAGAAAATCAAGATAAAGGGCGGTAAAAGAATTATTATAGAAGAAAAGATTTATCCGAATTATGTTTTTGTGGATATGATTGTGACAGATGATTCTTGGTATGTAGTGAGAAACACTCCCCGGGTTACTGGATTTATTGGTTCGGGCGTTACGCCTGTTTCGATTGCTGATGATGAAATGAAAAAAATGCTTGAGAAATCAACAGGAGAAGAGCCAAAATACCAGATTACTGTTTTTGTTGGCGATCCGGTAAAAATCGTTGACGGTCCGTTTAAAGATTTTGATGGTAAAATTAGCGAAGTGGACGAAGCAAAAGGAAAGATTAAAGTTCTAGTTAATATGTTTGGCAGAGAAACTCCGGTAGAATTGGACTTTCTTCAAGTCAAGAAAATTTAAAAATATGGCTAAAAAAATAAAAACAATTGTAAAAATTCAGATTCCCGCTGGCCAGGCCCTGCACCAATTCTCTTTTTATATAATTTAAACTATTAAATATTTTGATATATGCCTAAAAAAATTAAGACAATTATAAAACTGCAAATTGGTGCAGGGCAGGCAAATCCAGCTCCGCCAGTTGGAACGGCACTGGGTCCCCATGGCTTAAATCTTCAGGATTTTTGTTCTAAATTTAACGAGGCGACAAAATCCCAAATGGGCAATATTATTCCTGCTGAAATTACTATTTTTGAAGATAGAACTTTTACTTTTAAACTGAAAACGCCGCCAGCTGCTGATTTATTGAGAAAAGCAGCGGGCATTGAAAAAGGTTCGGGTGTGCCACAGAAAGACAAAGTCGGCAAGGTTACAAAACAGCAAATAAGAGAAATAGCTGAAAAGAAAATGCCTGATTTAAATGCAAATGATGTTGAAGCGGCCATGAAAATCATAGAGGGTACGGCAAGGAATATGGGAATTGAAATAAAGGACTAGCATTTTTAAAATTTATAAAATTTATTTGTGTGGAGACACATGTCGGTTGCCCCAGCGGGCAACTATTGATTTATATGCAAATTATTAAGCCCTCAAAATTAAATATCGGAGACACGATTGGAGTTATAGCTCCGTCCGGAGTTGTTGAGGCAAAATGGTTAGAGGCCGGAGTTAAGATACTGGAGAAATGGGGATTTAAAACAAAATTAGGAAAACATATTTTTAAAAAAGTCGGCGATTACAGCGCTGGCACGCCCCAAGAGAGAAGAGAAGATTTCAAGAATATGATTGAAGACTCGGAAGTAAAGGCAATTACTTGTGCCGAGGGTGGTTATGCGGCAAATTCGATTCTTTCAGGTTTCAGTCCAGAAGTCATTGAAACAATAAAAAATAAGCCGGTTATTTTTTTCGGCTATTCTGATTTTTGTTTGTTTTTAAACGCTAATTTTTCTTTTGGAGTAACTGGTTTTCATTCTCCGAATTTAGCCGGTTTGTCTTTCCATAATAAAGAAACCCAAGAGTCATTAAGAAAAGCCATTATAGGCGAAGCGGAATTAAGCTATGGAAAAGATTTTTTTACAAATATTATAATACAGGGAAAAGCAGAGGGATATTTTCTCCCCACGAACCTTGAAACATTAACGCGTCTTTTTGGCAGTAAATTTGATCCCTTGGAAAATTTTGATGGCCAGATAATTTTAGGGCTCGAAGAGATTTATGAAGACAAAAGCACTTTAATTAGAATGATGGAGCAGGTTATTTCTCATAAGAGTTTTGAAAAAATTAAAGGAATAGTTTTAGGGAAATTTTTAATAGAAAGAGAGGTTGAATATCCTAAATGGGGCGAGAAAATAACTTTATCCGATATTTTTATCTCGCTGCTTAAAGAGAAAAATATTCCAATCGTTGAATTTCCTCATTTTGGGCACATGGAAGAACAACGTAAGGCGTTTAAAATATTGAGAAAAAAAGCAAAACCCGGGAAGAATATTTATGGAAATGATTTTTTCCTATCTCTGCCAACAGGGGTAAAGGTTGTTTTAAATGCTTTTTCAGAAAACTCTTTATTGACTTTTAAAGACCAAGGGGTTAAGATATAAAAACAAGGAGGATTGTTCCTTGAAGATTAAAAAATAGGAGGAAAAATTGGAAAGAACAAGAATATCTAAAGACGAGTATTATTTGGGTATTGCCAGAGAAGTGGCTAAAAGAGCGGTGTGTTTTAGGAGGGTTTCCGGGGCGATCATCGTGGTTGGAGACGTTATTGTCAGCACTGGATATACCGGCGCGTCGAGGAAGGTTTTGGACTGCTTTGAGCGCGGATATTGTCTTCGGAATAGATTGGGTATCTTGTCTGGGCAGCGCTACGAACTTTGTGCCAGCGTGCACGCAGAACAAAATGTGATTATCAATACGGGTAGGGCTGGTGCCAGTTTTTTGAATGGGGATATGTACATATTTGGTAAAAGTGCGACGGACGATACTCCAATTGATGCCTTTCCTTGTTTCATCTGCAAAAAGATGATCATCAATACTGGAATCCGACGGGTCATCTGCGCAACTCGGGAAGGCGGGTTCCGGGTCTTCTTGGTTGAAGACTGGGTTAAAGAATGGCAAGACCCACGCCGGGAGATTACGGATGAGGCCGTACAATACGGCCAAGGATTGACCGGACTTGACACAGGCAGGCAAGGCACAAAACGTCTGGAAATCGAACTCGTCGAAGACGGCGACCCCTCTGGGTGAGGGGTCTTTTTTTTATCAATAAAAGATGATAGGATAAATTTATGGCGAGTAAATATCAACCCACAATCGGATTAGAGATTCATGTGGAATTGAAGACCAAAACAAAAATGTTTTGTTCTTGTCCGAATGACCCAGGAGTCCCGACCGCAGTCGGAATCCCGACAGAGGTCGGGAAAAAAAAGGCAAATACCAATATTTGTCCTGTTTGTACTGCTCAACCGGGTTCTTTGCCGGCGATAAATAAACAAGCCGTAGAAAATGTTATAAAAGCCGGTTTAGCTTTAAATTGCCAAATTAATGAAAAAAGCTGGTTTGAAAGAAAAAATTATTTTTATCCGGATTTACCAAAGGGTTATCAAATATCCCAATATGAAGCGCCGTTATGCAAAGATGGTTATTTATTTTTAAATAATAAAAAAATTAGAATTAGACGGATTCATTTAGAAGAAGACACTGGAAAATTAATGCATGACAAAGGCGCACATTCTTTAATAGATTATAACCGGGCGGGCGTGCCTTTAATGGAGTTGGTAACAGAGCCGGATATTGAATCAGCCGAAGAAGCAAGAAAATTCGCCCAAGAACTGCAGATAGTTTTCAGATATTTGGGGATTTCTGATGCTGATATGGAAAAAGGACAAATGAGGGTTGAAGCAAATATTTCTCTCAATATGGGAACTAAAGTTGAAGTTAAAAATCTTAATTCATTTAAGTCCGTTGAAAAAGCAATTGAGTACGAGATAGAAAGGCAAAAAGAAATTTTGGAAAGTAAAAAAGAAGTCCTTCATGAAACAAGGGGTTGGAACGACAGCAAGCAGGAAACTTTTTCTCAAAGAATAAAAGAAACATCAGAAGATTATCGTTATTTTCCAGAACCAGATTTACCTCCATTGAATATTTCTGAAAAACAGATAGAAGAATTAAAAGTAGAAATTCCAGAAATGCCCCAAGCGAGAAGAGGAAGATTCGTAAAAGAATATGGAATACCAGAATCCGCAATAGAAGTTTTGATAGTTTATAAAAATTTAGGCGATTTTTTTGAGCAAACAATTAGTGAATTAAAAGCATGGTTGGAATCCGGCAAAATAAAAACCGATTTTAATAAATTGATAAAGCTTAGTGCGAATTATATTATTACCGAGCTCCCTAAATATATTAGCGAAGAAGGAAAGATCAAAATAACGCCGGAGAATTTCGCTGAATTGATTTACATGACTTTTGCCGGCGAAATTTCCTCAAGCGGAGCCCAAGAAGTTTTGAAAGAAATGTTTAGAACTGGTGGAGACCCATCACAAATAATTGAAAATAAAAACTTAAAACAGGTAAGCGATGCAGGCGAATTAGAGGTAATTATTGAAAAAGTAATAAAAAATAATCCTCAAACAATTAAGGATTATAAAAGGGGGAAAGAAACGGCGCTTCAATTTCTTATTGGCCAAGCCATGCGCGAGAGCAAAGGTAAGGCCAACCCCACCAGATTAGGCGAGATAATTAAGAAAAAATTAGGATAAAAACCTTCTAACTAATTTTTCCGCTTGAGTGAAATTTTTCACCCAGTGGATTTTTTTATTGCCGGGATATTTTTTGAACCAAGTAAGTTGGCGTTTGGCGAATTGATAAGTGTGGAGTTTAATTTGTCCAGCCGTACCCGACAAATGCACTTTGCGCATTTTGACGGGCAAGTTTTTTAACCATTCTTTATAGCCAATCGTATTTTTAAGCACAACTGTTTTTCCGTAATTTTTAATTAAGTCATAGACTTCTTTTTCTAGTCCCGACTTAATCATTTTATCAATTCTTTTATTGATTGATTTTCTCATTTCTGGAAGGGATTTTCTGATTCCAATATAAAGCACTTCGAATTTTGGTTGTTTTCCCAAAACAGGAACGGGTTTTCCTGTTTTTTTGATTATTTCCAATGCCCTGATTAATCTTCTGCGGTTTTTTGAGTCAATATTCTTTGCGCGATTCGGGTCAAGTTTTTTTAATTGTTTAAATAATTCTTCAGTTGTTTTATTTTCCAGTTTTTTTCTTAATTTCCAGTCAGGTTTAACTTCGGGAATCACGATTCCGTCAACAACTGCTTGAATATAAAACCCTGTTCCGCCGCATAATATCGGAGTTTTTCCCTTTTTATAAATTTTATTTATCGCTTCAAGTGCTTTTTTTTTGAATTCAGTAATTGTAAATTGTTTTTTTGGACTAACTATATCTATCATGTAGTGAGGGATTCCTTTGTGTGTGAAAACATACTTCTTTTTTACTTGCCCCGTACTAAAATTCGAAGAATTTTTAGTATCGGGGGTAATTTTTCCCGTGCCAATATCCATTTCTTTATAAACTTGCCGCGAATCCGCAGATATTATTTCGGCTTGCCTTGAGCAGGGTCGAAGGGCGATTTTTATTGCCAATTCGCTTTTTCCGCTTGCGGTTGGCCCCAGTACAACAATTAACTTGTCCGCCGAAGCCTTTGGCGTAGGCGGATTTGCAATTTCGTCTAGAATCCTCCACCGCCTTTTCTTTTCGTTTAGCGGAATATCATTCTTGAATTTGGCAGCAGTTGTTTCTGATCGTACGGAATATTTGTTAATGTATGCCGAATCGTATTTTATTTCTTTAAAAAGTTTTACTGTGTTCTGAAATTGTTTTTTCGTTTCTCCGGGGAATCCGACAATCACATCAGTGGTAAATTTTGCTTCGGGTATTTTTGTCTTGATTTTTTGAATCAAGTTTAAATATTTTTCTGCTGTGTATCCGCGGTTCATTTTTCTTAGAATTTCATTGTTCCCGCTTTGTACTGGTAAATGAATTTCTTTGCTGGTTTTGGGTGATTTGGCGATAATGTCAATTAATTCATCGGAAAAATCCTTGGGATGAGAGGTTAAAAATTTAATTATAAAATCGCCGGGAATTTCAGATATTATTTTTAGAAGTTTCGGGAAATTATTTTTTTCGTCTTTGTAAGAATTGACATTTTGACCCAGCAGTATTAATTCTTTATATTTATTTTTAATTAATCCTTTTATTTCCTTGATAATATTTTCTGTTGGTCTGGATTTTTCTCTGCCGCGAGTATAGGGTACGGCGCAATAAGAACAAAAGTTGTTGCAGCCAGTCATTATTGGGACGTAGGCCGATTTTAAATTAGAGTGTTTTGCTTTCAATTCCAAATAATCTATACCATCTTTTATACGATCGGAAAAAAGATGGTATGTGAAAAAATCTTTGATATTTAAAACAGCGTCGAACCCCAAACCAGAACCTGCGGTTCGGTACGGGGCAAGAAATTTTTCAAATTTATTTTTATCTTGTTTAAGAACGCATCCAGTAATAATTACTTTTAGGTTTGGGTTTATATTTTTTAGTTTTTTTATTTTCTTTAGCAGTCCCCAAATTCTGTCTATTGCGCTTTGCCGTACAGAACAGGCAACAATCACAATTAAGTCGGCTTTATCCATTGTTTGGGCGTTTTTGTATTTTTGTTTTTCCAAAAACGAAGCGATTCTTTGAGAATCGCTTTCGTTCATTTGACATCCAAATACTTTTATAAAATACCTATTCATTCATTCTTGCCCCGTAGTGAGCGCGCAGTGCTCTACTTCGGGGTCAATTCTTTCTTAATTTTTTTGATAAACTCATTAATATTAATGATTTCAATATTCTTTTTGCCCCTAGTTCGGACTGCTAAATTATCAGAGTTCATTTCTTTGTCTCCAACAACAATAATATAAGGGATTTTTTGCATCTCCGCTTCGCGGATTTTCTTAGAGACAGTTTCGTTTTCCTTCTTTATTTTTACTCTGAAACCGCCAGCCATAAGTTCTTTGCTAATTTTTTGGGCATAATTTTCGTGTTTAGAACCAACCGGAATAACGTAAATTTGAATAGGGGAGAGCCACAATGGTAAGGCGCCAGCGTGGTGCTCTAATAAAACTCCAACAAATCGTTCTAAAGAACCAAGCAGGGCGCGATGGACCATATATGGTCTTTGTTTTTTTCCTTTGTCATCAATATAAATCAATTCAAATCTTTCTGGTAAATTGAAATCAAATTGGACAGTGGTGCATTGCCAATCCCTGCCCAAAGAATCTTTGATCTTGATATCGATTTTGGGTCCGTAAAAAACTCCGCCACCTTCGTCAATCTGGTATTTCAGTTTTAGTTTATTTAAAACATATTTTAGGGTGTTGGTTGCCTTTTTCCAATTTTTCGCGGTTCCTACACATTTTTTTGGCCTAGTTGATAAATAAATATTTAAATCCTTAAATCCAAAATCTTTAAGAAGTTTAATCCCAAATTTTACAGCAGTCATCACTTCGTCAGCTAATTGGTCTGGGGTGCAGATTATATGGGCATCATCTTGAGTGAATCCGCGAACCCTGGTTAATCCATGTAAAACTCCAGAGCGTTCATATCTATAAACAGTACCAAGTTCCGCCCAACGCAAAGGCAATTCTCTATAACTTCTGCTTTTGGTTTTATAAATTTTCATATGAAATGGGCAGTTCATTGGTTTGATTAAATATAAATCTTTCTCAACTTCCATTGGGCCGAACATATTTTCTTTATAAAAACTGGTATGGCCCGATGTTTGCCAAAGTTTTATTCTTCCAATATGCGGGCTTTTGAGAAGTTCATAGCCATTGGCAAAATGTTCTTTAATCCAGTAGTCCTCAATTATTTGGCGAAGTAATGCTCCCTTTGGATGCCACAAAATCAATCCTGGGCCAACTTCTTCATCAATACTGAATAAATCTAATTTCTGCCCCAAAATTCTGTGATCTCGTTTTTCCGCTTCTTCAATTTGTTTTAAATAATCTTCCATTTCGTGTTTGGTTTCAAATGCAACTCCATAAATTCTTTGAAGCATTTTATTTTTTTCACTGCCTCGCCAATAAGCGCCAGCTATTTTTACCAACTTAAATGCCTTGGGATTTATTTCTTTTGTTGATTTAATGTGTGGGCCAGCGCACAAATCAGTAAAATTGCCGGATTTGTAAATTGTGGCTTTCTTAGATTTTAATTCTTTAATTAGTTCTAATTTATATGGTTGTTTTGTAAATAATTTACTGGCCTCTGCTTTTGTTTTTAGGCTTTTTTCAAATTTAATATTCTGCTTTATCAGTTCTCGCATTCGTTTTTCAATTTTTGGCAAATCTTCTGGGGTGAGGGAATTTTTCAGGTCGAAATCATAATAAAACCCATTCTCAATCACTGGTCCAATACCAAACTTAACATCCCTAAAGATGTCTTTTACCGCATACGCCATTATGTGGCTTAATGAGTGTCGAATTTTATCAATCATAAATTTTTATTTATAAGAAATTATTCGCTAATTATTTCTTCTGCCTCATCGCAGAGGAGTTTTAATTGGTCGTCTTTGTCACTGACCCTTCCCTTGATGACGATTATTTTTCCTTCTTGCCAAATTACTGGATTTCTTTCCAATGTGTTGGCAAATACCAATATTTCTGTTTTTCCGCTTATGTCTTCAATTCCCACAAATAACATCGGTTTGCCCGATTTAGTAATGAATTTTGTTATTTTGGTTATTACCCCCGCTGTTTTTATTATTTTATTTATTTTATCTTTTTTGATTTCTTTTATTGGAATAATGCCGTTGTTGTTCAATAAATGCTGATGGGAATTCAGGGGATGGTCGGAAACATACATTCCCAGCAAATCTTTTTCCCATTGAATTTCCTCGGAACTCAATTTTCTTTTTTCATTTAAATCAACTTTCGAAAAATTCAGTTTATTTGTTATTGGTTGCTCCTCGCCAAATAAACTTGATTGGCCGTTATTTTTTATTTTTTGGCTTTCGTGAGAAAATTCCAAAAGATTTTCTACTTCCGCTAAAAGTTCTTTTCTTTGGGCTAGTTTATCAAAAGCGCCCGCCCTTATTAGGCTTTCCAGGGATTTTTTATTTAAAATAGAGCTTTCGCCCGGCTTGGGTGACAATCTAATCAGAAAATCAGTTATTGATTTATACTCCCCATTGTTATTTCTTTCGTCAACGATGGTTTTAACTACATTATGCCCCACATTTTTAATCGCTGCAAGCCCAAAGCGGATAGAAGAGACAGGTACAAGGGTGAAATTGTCAAAACTTTCATTTATATCTGGTGCCAATACACTTATATTGTGCTTCTTGACGTCATCAATAAAAATATTGATTCTATCCAAATCTTTCTGGTCTGCCTGCATTAAAGCAGTCATAAATTCCGCTGTATAGTTTGCCTTTAAGTAAGCGGTCTGATAAGCAATAAGCGCATAACAGGTTGCGTGCGATTTATTAAATCCGTATTGGGCAAATGGCTCCACAAAATCCCATATTTTTTGGGCGATTTCCTTGCTGATCCCGTTTTTAACCATCCCATTTATCATTTTTTCCGCTTGCTGGTCCAGTAATTTTCTGATTTTTTTGCCAACTGCCTTTCTTAATACATCTGCTTCTGACGAAGTAAATCCTGCTAAATCTTTTGTAATTTTCATTAGTTGTTCCTGGTATACGGCAATTCCATAAGTATTTTTTAAAATTGGTTCAAGTTTAGGGTGAATATATTTTATTTCTCTTTCCCCGTGTTTTCTGGCAATAAATTCCGGAATAAGATTTATTGGGCCTGGACGATAAAGGGCAACCATAGCGATTATATCTTCAAGAGTGTTTGGTTTTAATTTTTGCAAACATCTTCTCATGCCGCTGGATTCAAGCTGGAATACGCCCACAGTATCGGCAGTTTGAAAAACTTTAAAAGTTTCTTTGTCATCAAGAGGTATTTTATCAATGTCAATTTTTATTCCGCGGAGTTTTTCAATTAAATTAATTGCTGTTTCAATAATGGTTAAATTTTTCAGGCCGAGGAAGTCCATTTTCAACAAACCCAAGTTTTCAATGGCGTGCATTTCGTATTGAGTTACGATTGTCTGGTCATCCTGGGAAGCGTGCTGGCGGGGAGTGTAAAAATCAAGAGAGTTTTTGGTAATCACAACGCCGCAGGCGTGAGTTGAAGCATGGCGGGCAACGCCTTCAAGTTTTTTGGCAATATCAATCAGAGTTTTTACCTGGTCGTCTGCGTCATAGGAATTTGAAAGTTCGGGGACTTTTTCAAGGGACTGGCCAAGAGTAAAGCCAAAAGGAATCATTTTTGCAATTTGATCACAAAAAGAATAATTATAGCCAAGTGCCCGACCCGCATCTCTTATTGCGGCGCGGGCAGCCATTGTCCCAAAGGTGATAATTTGGGCAACGTGGTCATCTCCGTATTTTTTCGCCACATAATTTATTACTTCGTCTCGGCGAGTGTCGGCAAAATCCAAGTCAATATCAGGCATGCTGATTCTTTCAGGGTTTAAAAATCTTTCAAAGAGCAATTGGTATTTTATGGGTTCAACATTGGTGATATTCAAAAGATAAGAAACAATGCTTCCGGCAGCAGAGCCGCGGCCAGGCCCAACAACAATGTTTTGGTCTTTTGCCCAGTTTACAACATCTTGAACAATTAAAAAATATGACGCAAATCCGGTTTTTTCAATTGTTTTTAATTCAAAATCAAGGCGCTTGCTGACTTCTTCAAGATATTCTTCTGTTTCTTTTTTGCCGTTAAACAAGGTCGGTGGGAATCTTTTAATCATTCCTTGCTTGCAGAGTTTTTCAAGAAGGCCGTTGGCTGTTTCTTTTTCCGGAAGAGGGAAAAGGGGGAGTTCAATTTTTCCAAGATCAATTTCCAGATTGCACATTTGGGCGATTTTTTGGGTGTTTTCAATTGCTTCGGGATTATCTTTAAACGCTATGATCATTTGCTCCGGCGATTTTAAAGAATAGTCCTCGTTTTTCATTGTCAATCTTTCTTTTTCGTCAATTGTATGATTTGTCTGGACGCATAAAAGAACATCGTGAACTTCGGAATCTTCCTTGTTCAAATAATGGACATCGTTTGTTGCCACGATTGGTATTTTTAATTCCCTGCCAAGTTTTATAAGCTCTTCATTGGTTTTTACCTGGTCTGCGTCTTTTTGATGGTCCATTAATTCCAAATAAAAACTGTCTTTGCCGAATAATTCCTGAAAATATAAAGCTGCTTCTTTTGCTTTTTTCTTGTCTCCCGAAAGGAGGGCTTGAGGCACTATGCCTTGAGGGCAAGCAGTTAAAGCAATTAGTCCGTCATGATATTTTTCTAAAAGTTCTTTGTCAATTCTCGGCTTGTAATAAAATCCTTCAAGGTGGGCTTTAGTTACGAGTTTTATCAGATTATGATAGCCGGTTTTGTTTTTTACCAAGAGCAAGATATGGTTTCTGATATCTGATTTGCCTGCTGTTTTGTCAAATCTGCTTCCAGGAGTCATATAAAGTTCAACGCCGATAATCGGTTTTATTCCTGCGGTTATCGCTTTGCTGTAAAATTCAATGGCGCCGTACATCACGCCATGGTCAGTTAAAGCCAAAGAGTCCATTCCGTATTCTTTGGCTTTATTGATCAGTTCATCAATTTTCGCCAGACCGTCAAGAAGAGAATAGTGGCTATGAACGTGTAAGTGAGTAAACCCTGCACCATTTTTGATGTTTTTCTCTTCTGTAATTCTATTGTCCTGCGAATGGTGCAGGGTAAATTTTTTTTCGACCATAAATTTAATTTTACCATTTTGAAAATCGTGGAGCAAATAAGAATTCTTGCTTTTAATTTTTTTTTCTGATAATATGAAATCATGCCGAATCCTAAACATAGAAATACTAGTTCGCAGAGAAATCGAAGAAGGTCTCATATTAAGTTAAAAAAGCAAAAATTATTTTCCTGTCCTAAATGCGGAGAGGCGATTTTGCCGCATCATATCTGCGCTTTTTGCGGATATTACAACGGCCGGGAAATTATTGATGTTTTGGCGAAACTGGAAAAGAAAGAAAAGAAAATAAAAGCCAAAGAATTAAAAGAACACGAAGCACACGCCAAAGACGAACAAAAAAAAGTGCTTAACTTAGAACAATTGTCAAGAAAATAATATGCCTTCAAGACACATTGCCCGTTCAATTGTCCTTCAATCCCTTTATGAGTGGGATTTTAGGAATGAGAAAAATTTAGACATAGAAAAAGTTTTAGAAAAAGATATTAATGAATTTGGGCAAGGCATAAACGAACAAGAATTTATGAAAAAACTGGCAAAGGGAGTTTTGGAACACAGGGAAGCGATAGACAAAATTATTGAAAAATCCGCCCCGGAATGGCCTTTGGCCCAAATTACCATTGTTGACAGAAATGTTTTGAGAATAGGAATTTACGAACTGCTTTTCGGCGATAAAAAAGAGGTGCCGCCAAAAGTTGCAATTAATGAAGCAATAGAACTTGCCAAAAGTTATGGCGGAGAAAGTTCCGGCCGATTTATAAACGGAGTATTGGGAACAATTTATAGGGAAATGGAAAAAACTTTATGACTTTAAAAAATTTTGATAAACTTGAAAAAAATTTAGGAATCAAATTTCTTGATAAAAGCTTATTACAACAGGCATTTGTCCATAGATCTTGTTTGAATGAAAATCCGAATTTTAAAATAGACCATAACGAACGTCTGGAATTTTTAGGAGATGCTGTCATTGAATTAGCGGTGACTAGGCATCTTTTTAATAATTACCCAAATCCAGAAGGGGAATTGACTAGTTGGCGTGCAGCGCTTGTAAACAGTATTATGCTCGCTAAAATTTCCACTCACCTGGGATTCAATGATTATTTGATGCTTTCCAAGGGAGAGTCGCAGGATGTTGGCAGGGCAAGGCAGATTATTCTGGCAAATACTTTTGAAGCAGTAGTCGGCGCGATTTACATTGACCGAGGATTTGAAGCAGCGGAAAAATTTGTTGAGAAAAATATTTTATGCGAATTGCCGAGGGTCTTGAAAGAAAAATTATATGTTGACCCGAAAAGTTATTTTCAGGAAAAAGCCCAGGGAGAAAGAAGCATTACGCCAAAATACGAATTATTAAAAGAAGAAGGGCCAGACCATAATAAATTGTTTGTTGTCGGAGTTTATCTGGAAGGTAAGTTGATTACCAAAGGCAAGGGTCATTCGAAACAAGAGGCCCAAGAAGACGCAGCGCGAAAAGGTTTGAAAAAAATGGACTGGGAATAAAAAAGACCTCTTGCGATGCGAGAGGTCTTTTAAAATTATTACGGGTCAATTCGCGGATTTTTTGGAAAGAATATATTTTTTAATAATAAAAAGGCTCAATACGCTTATGCAGGCGAGGGCACTTGCTAATATAAAAACAAAGTTAAAATTAAATTTAGTGACCAGAATTCCACCGGTAATTCCGGCAACGCCAACTCCTAAATCAATATTTGTGCTCCAGATACTCCACTCAAAAGCTTCTCTGCCTTTGTCAATGTGCCTTGTAAATATCGCAAACCAAGAAGGGTAAGCCATTGCCATTCCTACGGCGTATATTGCCTGCAATATATATATGTGCCATGGCAAAAAGCTGAATATATATCCAATCGGCACAAGCGCGACAATCAAATATCCCAGTATCAAAAAACAAAAATCGTCTTTTTCTCCCTTTGTTTTATCCAAAAATTTTCCTATTGGAATTTGGAGTAAAGATTTTAAAATAGCGTATATGCCAGCCGCGAATCCAATTACTTCAATGCTGCCTCCTTGGATTTGATTGGTTATGAACACGGCAAAAAAGGGCGTGATTAAACCAAGGGCGCCAAACATAATCAAATCGCTGCTTACCAATATTTTTATCGCTTTGTTCATCGTACTTTTCGCACGTTATTGCAAAGTAATTTTTTATCTGATATTATTTTAACATGCTAAAAATACGACTGCAAAGAATTGGGAAAAAGAACAGTCCTTCTTATAGGATTGTTTTAGTTGAACACACTTCTTCGTCTAAAAGCGGGAGGTATATTGAGTTGCTTGGTTCTTATGATTCAAAATTAAAGCAAAGAAATTTTAAAAAAGATAGAATCCAGTATTGGCTTTCAAAAGGCGTTCAGCTTTCTCCGACAATCCACAATTTGTTGGTTGACGAGAAAATTATTGATAAAGCAAAGGTGAAAGCGTGGAAGCCGAAAAAACGAGAAAGTGAACCCGCCTCCGTTCCAGTAGGAGCTACGGGCGAGGCAAAGGAAGCTCCAATAGAGACGCCTAAAACCGAAGAGCCAGTTAAAGAATCAGTTGTTGTTGACACAGAAACAAAAAAGGAGTAATATAGAAAAACATAGTAGCACAAATCGTCTGCAACTAAGAAAGATGGAAAGGTCGGCTACTAGCAAGTAATCAGTAATTCATATAACATTTACCCCTGTTAAATCCTGCTTCGCAGGAATCTCGCAGTGCGAGATTATTTAACGGGGTGGAAAAATATGGCTGCAAAACACCAAGATCAGGAATTCGTAGAATTCATTGTGAAGGGCATAGTCAGTCATCCTGAAGATGTCAAAATCGACCGCAAGGTTGATGAAATGGGAGTTCTCATAACTCTGAATGTGAATCAGGAAGATATGGGCGCATTGATTGGGAGAGAGGGTTCAACCGCTCGAGCAATCAGAACTTTAACCAGAATTGTTGGCTTAAAGAACAATGCCCGTGTCAATCTCAAGATTGAGGAACCAGAAGGGGGCAGAGCTCCAAGACGAGAAACAAAGGATGTTGACAAAGTAGTTGAGGATTTAAGTTTGTAAATCCTTATAGAAATTTAGCAAAAATCGTGCTACTATTCCATAGAGCGCGATTTTTGTTTTGATTTTTATTTTAAGATAAAAATCAACCCCTCACTTTTATTGCCGTGTGCTACCTCGTAACATAGTGCCCGAATAGGGCTTCGCCGTAGGCGAATATGTTGCCGTGAATAATCTCGCAAGAAAAGTGTGTGGGTTTATACATTAAATTTATGCGGTTTGAAATTATAACCATATTTCCGAAGATATTTCAGAGTTATTTTTCCGAATCAATTATTAAAAGAGCCCAAAAAAGGAGCTTGGTTAAAATTAATATTCATAATTTGCGTGATTACACGAATGATAAGCATAGGACAATAGACGATAGTCCTTATGGCGGTGGGCCGGGGATGGTAATGAAAGTGGAACCGATTTTCAAGGCGGTTAATAAATTGTCCCGCGTAGCGGGATCCCGTTTTGCGGGAAAAAAGACGAAAGTAATTTTATTTTCTCCAAAAGGAAAAAAATTTGACCAGAAAATGGCGAAAAGATTTTCTAAATTAGATAGATTAATTATGATTTGCGGAAGGTATGAGGGAATTGATGAAAGAGTGGCGAAATATATTGCTGATGAGGAAATTTCAGTAGGGGATTACGTTTTAACTGGCGGTGAAATTCCAGCAATGATAGTTGTTGATGCCGTGACCCGTTTAATTCCCGGAGTAATAGCCTTAGAATCTCTTAAAGAAGAATCATTCAATGCGCAAGATACAAAATACAAGATACAAGATACAAATTACGAATACCCACAATATACTCGTCCAGAGAAATTCAAAAAATGGCGAGTTCCAAAAATTCTTCTTTCCGGCAATCATAAAAAAATAGGGGAGTGGAGAAAAAACGCTTGACACGCGAATTATTTGGAGTATAATAAATAACACATAATAGTTAATCTAATTCTTATGTAAAAATAACTACAATTAAACGTACTTTTAAAACAGAGTTCAGTTTTGGAATATAGTTCAAAAATTGGGCTCTGTTTTTTGTTCGCTCTTTGAAAATTAAATATGTTAGACGCAAAAAAAGTGTAAGCTAAAAAAACTTGCCCCGTACCATCCGCTAGAGGCGGATTGGTATTGGGGTTTGAATTTCTTATAGTTGTCCTGATTTATAATTGTCGCAAATAAGACATAGATAATTTATTTTATCTGTGTTGAATTTTGTGATGATTCTTATATTGAGAGTTTGATCCTAGCTCAGGACGAACGCTGGCGGCGTGGATAAGGCATGCAAGTCGAAAGGGTTTAGACCCTTGGCGAACGAGTTAGTAACACGTAGGTACATACCTCCGAGACAGGGATAACTCGCCGAAAGGCGAAATAATACCTGATGGTCCCCGACTTTTGTCGGGGTAAACGATTCCGATTTATCGGAGTTCGCTTGGAGAGTGGCCTGCGGCCTATCAGCTAGTTGGTGAGGTAATGGCTCACCAAGGCAATGACGGGTAGGGGGCGTGAGAGCGTGTTCCCCAACGAGGGCACTGAGACACGGGCCTTACTCCTACGGGAGGCAGCAGTCGAGAATCTTCCACAATGGGCGAAAGCCTGATGGAGCGACGCCGCGTGAATGAAGAAGTCCTTCGGGACGTAAAATTCTTTTCTAAGGGAGCAATTTTGAGTGTACCTTAGGAATAAGGGGCTGCTAACTCTGTGCCAGCAGCAGCGGTAATACAGAGGCCCCGAGCGTTGTCCGGAATTATTGGGCGTAAAGCGTCTGTAGGGTGTTTGATACGTCTTTTGTTAAATTTCGATGCTCAACATCGGAGCTGCAAGAGAAACGGCCAAACTTGAGGATGTGAGAGGCTAATGGAACTCAGAGAGAAGGGGTGAAATCCGTTGATACTCTGGGGAACACCAAAGGCGAAGGCATTTAGCTGGCGCATTCCTGACCCTGAGAGACGAAAGTGTGGGTAGCGAATGGGATTAGATACCCCAGTAGTCCACACCCTAAACGATGAGTACTAGCTGTTTGAAGTGTCGACCCTTCAAGTGGCGAAGCTAACGCGTTAAGTACTCCGCCTGGGAAGTACGGCCGCAAGGCTAAAACTCAAAGGAATAGACGGGAGCTTGCACAAGCGGTGGAGCGTCTGGTTTAATTCGACGGTAAGCGTGGAACCTTACCAGGGTTTGAAATTCTAGTGAAATCCCGATGAAAGTTGGGCCTTCCACAAGGACACTAGAACAGGTGCTGCATGGTTGTGAAATATCGACCCTTTGTCGAGTAATCGGCATTGAAAAATCAGCTCATAACGGTGAAACCCTAATATTTTAATGTTATAATTAAAATATGGGCAATACCGTGGGAAGTACGAATACTAATTTTTGTAATTTCTTCTCGAAAGAAGAAGACGCTTATATTCTTGGTTTATGGTGTGCAGACGGATATTGGTGGTCAAGTTCAATTGGATTAAGTAATACTGATTCAGATTTAATCTCAAGGTTTAAAAAATTCTTGAAAAGATTTTTTCCCGAAAGCAGAATAAAATTCAATCGGAATCATCTATTTGTTAATAGCAGACCATTGTTAAGAGAATTCATTTCTGCAAAAGAAAAATTAAATAATTTTAAAAATTCTAAAATTATTAAAAATTATTTTGCTGGACGGTTTGACGGCGACGGCTCAATTGATAAAAACCTAAGAAACGATTGTAGAATTGTTTATTCAAGGAAAAGCGAAGCAGAAATAGATAAAAATCTTCTTGAGAGAATCGGCATTACAAAGACAAAAATCTATTACTATAAAAGCGCAAAAACATTTTGTCTTTATATTTCTCGTTTTGAGGCAGATAATTTTTTAAGAAAAATTTTGCCTTACTCGACGAAGTTGCAAAAATTAGTATTCGTACCCCGTAGAGACTTAGTTTCTCACAAATGGGTTAGAGAAACTTAATGGTAATTTATTTATCATTATACGCTGACTTCCTATTAAATTAGGAAGATGGTATAGTCCATACCGCAAGTAATTGTGGATAAATATGGTCGTCAGCTTGTGGCGTGAGTTGCTCCGTTAAGTCGGGTAACAAGCGCAACCCTCGTTCCGTGTTACAAGTGTCACGGGAGACTGCCTCATTATATGGGGAGGAAGGTGAGGATGACGCCAAATCAGCATGGCCCTTTGATACCCTGGGCGACACAGGCGCTACAATGGCCAATACAATGGGTTGCCAAACCGTAAGGCGGAGCTAATCCCATCAAAGTTGGTCCCAGTTCGGATTGAGGTCTGCAATTCGACCTCATGAAGCTGGAATCGCTAGTAATCGCACATCAGCCACGGTGCGGTGAATACGTTATCAAGCTTTGTACTCACCGCCTGTCACGCCAGAGAAGCCGGGGGCACCCGAAGTTTTCCCGATTTATCGGGAAGCCTAAGGTGAATTCGGTAACTAGGGCGAAGTCATAACAAGGCATCCGTAGGGGAACCTGAGGATGGAAAATATTTTTAGTAAATTCTTTTTGATGAAAATCAAAAAAGAATTAGTAGTCGACTTTCCGATTATATCGAAAAAAGGTGTTTATCTTTGTACCTTAAAGGAAGATAATTGATATCAGGGCAACTATAAGAAATTTAAATAAAAAAACCACGCGTTTGCGTGGTTTTTTTATTTGCTATTGAACTTTGAATTAAATCAGGTGTATAATGGAGCCAAAGAGGTTCTTTTAATAATAATTAATTAATGTTTGTATTTGTTAAAGCGAATGCAGACCAAATAAAATATGGCAGACAAAACTATTGGTTATTGCGTAAAGTGTCGAAAGAAACAGGAGATGAAAGACCCCAAAGAAGTGAAAATAAAAGGCAAGGGTGGTCCAAGGAGAGCGATGAAAGGCGTTTGTCCGGTTTGCGGCACGGGAATGTTTAGAATTTTAGGCAAGGCCTAAATTTATAAGTATTCAAAATTAACCCGAAAGGGTTAGTTTTGAATTGGCCCGCCTCCGCCACGTCTGACGTGGCTTCGGCGAGGCAAGGGGCGTATAGCTCAGCTGGTTAGAGCGCGTCACTGATAATGACGAGGTCCATGGTTCGAGTCCATGTACGCCCACTCGACTCGGGCCTATAGTACAGCGGCTAGTACACCGCATTTGCAATGCGGAGACGGCAGTTCGATTCTGCCTAGGTCCAAAAACAAAAAAACAGAATTGATTTCTGTTTTTTTATTTTTGGTGTTAGGTGGTATTATTTTTTCTTCATCTCTTCTCCAATTTTATACACATCTCCAGCGCCGAGGAAGAGGATGATGTCGTCTTTTTCTGTTTTAAGTTCCAGATATTTTTTAATTTCTTCAAAACCGCTGATGTATTTTACATTGCCAGAGTTTTTATTCATTGCCTCAACTAAATCTTTGGCATGGATTTTATGGTCGTCTGTTTCCCGTGCAGCATAAATATCGGTAATAATTGTTTCGTCTGCTAAATTAAAACTAATTGCAAAATCATTTAACAAAAGCTTTGTTCTGGAGTATAGATGTGGTTGAAAAACAACAATTAATTTGTGATTTGGATATTGTTCTTTACATGCTTTTAAAGTTGCTTGAATTTCTGTTGGATGATGGCCATAATCATTATAAAGTAATGCGCCATTTTCGGTATTGCCCATAAATTCAAACCTGCGCCAAGTGCCGGTGTAGTTTTTCAAAATTTTTAATGCTTTTTTTTCTTTAAGCTCGATTAATTTGGCAACCACTATTGCGGCTTTGGCGTTTTTTAGATTGTGTTCGCCGGGCACGGATAATTTAATATCTGCTGTTTCTTTGGAAAAATCTATTGTTCGGCTTTTTCCGCGATAAGTTTTTAAAACATTCATTATATTTGTATTTTCGGAATTGTAAACAATATAGCCGTCATTGGGAACTTTTTCAATTAATTTTTTGAATGCAGTTTTGATATTTTCAATAGTGCCATAATAATCTAAATGATCATTATCAATATTCAAAATCACAAGAATATTCGGAGTTAAATTCAAAAACGATTTTTTATATTCACAGGCCTCGACTAAAAAATATTTGCTTTGGCCAAGTACAAAATTATCTTCCTGCTTTTTCAATAATCCGCCAACAATCACAGTCGGGTCCATATTCCCATAAATTAAAAGTTCGGCAATCATGCAGGTAGTAGTTGTTTTGCCATGTGCTCCGGACACAGCAATAGTGTACATGTTTTTAGAAATTATTCCTAAAATTTCAGGATAAGAATAGGTTGGGATTTTTAATTCTTTAGCATAAATCATTTCTGGATTATCTTCGGTTATTGCTGGTGAATACACAACTATATCTGCATTTTTTGGTAAGTTTTCTTTTTTGTGACTAATAAAAATCTTACCTCCGATTTTTTGGATTCTTTCAGCCATTTTGTTCATTAAAATATCAGAGCCAGTGACTTTTAATCCTTTTAGCCGTGCCATTCTCGCAATCGCTGAAACTCCAACGCCCCCGATGCCAATAAAATGTATTTTTTTAACATGATCTAACATACCCAGTAGTAGATTTTCGACTAATTAAAATTTATTATTGTCCCGATAGTGAATCGGGACAGTCGAAAATTCACTACTGGGCATAAGTTTAAATTGTAGCATTTTGAAATTCCTTCTCGCAATTTCACCCCGTACCACAAAGAATTTAGTTTTTTTTCGAGATTGTGATTTGATTTGTGGTACGGGGTTTATTTTTGTGGTATAATAAACTTGTATTATAATAAAATCAAATCCCCCACCTATGTATAGGTGGGAGGAAAAGGTCGATTAATTGAAAATTAAAAATTGTAAATTGAAAATTGTTTCTATGTTAGAAATTTTATTGAATTCGTTGAATACTATTTGGGCAAGCTTTATTGGTTTTTTGCCAACACTGCTTGCGGCTTTAATTGTTTTTATAATCGGTTGGCTGATTTCTATTTTTCTCGGCAAGATAGCCAACAAAGCAATAAAAACAATCAAGCTTGATTCGCTTTTGGAAAAACTCGGTTTTGCAAAAGTTTTGTCAAAAGCAAGTATGCGACTTGATTCGGGAAAATTTTTTGAAGAACTTGTTAAGTGGTTTTTTATAATTGTTTTTCTGATGACAGCCGTTGACATTCTTGGTTTGACGCAAATCACTTTGTTTTTAAAAACAATTCTCTATTATCTACCTAATGTTGTTGTTGCGGCGATTGTTCTTTTTGCAGCAGCGGTTATTGCCAAGTTCATGCAGAAACTTGTGAGGTCCAGCGCTGAAACAGCCGGACTTTCTTCAGCAAAAGCGGTTGGCGCCATTGTTAGATGGGCAATTCTTATTTTCGGTTTTGTCATTGCCTTAACTCAATTGGGAATTGCGCCCAGCATAATCCAGACAGTGGTTATTGGTTTGATTGCGATGCTGGCATTGGCCGGCGGTCTGGCTTTTGGCTTGGGAGGAAAGGATTTGGCAGCGAGAATATTGGAGAAATTGAGACAGGATATAAGCGAAAAATAGTTTTTAGACAAAGGGGGTATTGACCCCCACCTATTTTACGGATTATATTTTGGCGAGATGCTTCGCCCATAAGGGATGTAGCTATTCGCTACTCGCATCTCGCATTGATAAATTTAGATTATTTTTAGTCAAAATTAGTTGAGTTTTGCACAGTAAAATAGGTGGGGGGTTGACACGCGGATTTTAGCCATATATAATGGCAGTATTGAAGTTATGAGAAAAACACTAATACAAAAACTAAAACAAAGCGGTTGAAAAACTGGGTATTTACGTACCTTGGTGAGAACCGCTTTAAAGCGGTTTTTTTAAATCTTGACCTTAAAAATTAAATAAGAAAACGTAGGTAGTAGAAATTAGAAATACAATAAAACACAATAAGTAGATGAATAATATCTACAAATTGTCAGTTAATAAACAGGTTACTTATAAGGGTGTATGGTGAATGCCTTGGGATGTTAAGGCGATGAAGGACGTGGCGTAACTGCGATAAGCTTCGGGGAGGTGTGTAGCAACCTTTGATCCGGAGATTTCCGAATGGGGCAACCCAATACGGTTAAAACCGTGTTGTTCTGATAATTTATTTTATCGGAGCGCGAACTCGGCGAAGTAAAACATTTCAGTAGCCGGAGGAAAAGAGAAAAATTTTATTCCCTTAGTAGTGGCGAGCGAAAAGGGATTAGTCTAAACTTTAAAAATTTTCTCGCGAAAATTTTTAAGGGGTTGTAAGATGATGACATCAGGAGAAATCCTGGGGAGTGAACACAAAACTAGGACTTCCTTAGTCAAAATTGGCTGGAAAGCCATGCCAAAGAGGGTGATAGCCCCGTAGGCGAAAAGGGTCTTATACTCCTAGTCATTATTCTTGAGTACGGCGAGAAACGATAACCTTGTCGGAATCTGGCAGAACTAATCTGTCAAGACTAAATACTTAACATCACCGATAGTGAACTAGTACCGTGAGGGAAAGGTGAAAAGCAGCCCAATAAGGGCGGTGAAATAGTACCTGAAACCATATACTTACAAAGAGTCAGAGTCCCGCATTGCGGGATGATGGCGTACTTTTTGCAGAACGAGCCAACGAGTTTTTGTGTCTTCTTTGTTTAAGCCCGTCAGGGCGGAGGCGTAGGGAAACCGAGTGTTAATAGCGCGATTTTTAGAAGACGCAAAAGACCCGAAGCCAAGCGAGCTAATCATGGCCAGGATGAACTCTGATTAAAATTAGAGGGAGGTCCGAACCCATAAGCCGGGCAATACTTTGGGATGAGCTGTGATTAGAAGTGAAAAGCTAAACGAGCTTGGTAATAGCTGGTTCTCCTCGAAATAGCTTTTGGGTTAGCCTTTTGTTTTGCTTCCAGAGGTAGAGCACTGAAAGGATTAAGGTGGCTTCGGCCTACTTATCCTATCAAACTCCGAATGCTGGAAGTTTCAAGCAAAGGAGTCAGACTGTGGGGGCTAAGCTCCATGGTCAAAAGGGAAACAGCCCAGATCGTCATCTAAGGTCCCTAAACTAAGTTAAGTGGGAAAAGAAGTGAGATCACTTCGACAACTAGGAGGTTGGCTTAGAAGCAGCCATCCTTTAAAGAGTGCGTAACAGCTCACTAGTCTAGAGGTTTCGCGCTGAAAATGTAACGGGGCTCAAACTTAGTACCGAAGATACGGATTTCTCTCCGATTTATCGGAGAGGAGTGGTAGAGGAGCATTCCTTGTGCAGTGAAGTTTTGCTGTAAGGCAAAGTGGAGCGCAAGGAAGAGAGAATGTTGGCATAAGTAACCACAAATCCGATGAGAAATCGGATCACCGAAAGCCCAAGGTTTCCTTGGCAATGAAAATCAGCCAAGGGTTAGGCGATCCTAAGGTGACCCCGAAAGGGCCAGCCGATGGACAGTTGGTTAATATTCCAACCCTTCCTTATTTTTTCAATGGGATGACGGAATTTATTAGTCTGGGCGCGTCATTGGATTCGCGTTGTTGGTTTCTGAATGCTTAACAGGAAAATCCGTTAAGCGCAAGTTCAGAGATTAACAAAAGGTTTGTCCACGGACAGACCGATTCAGATGAGTAAGTTCCCAAGAAAAATCTCTAGAGCTAAAAATAGGGAATTCGTACCGCAAACTGACACAGGTAGGCAAGGCGAGAAGCCTAAGGTGAACGAGTGAAACCTCGTTAAGGAACTCGGCAAAAAAGCGGCCGTAAGTTCGCAATAAGGCCTGCCCCGATTTATCGGGGCTACAACAAAAGATCCCTAGCGACTGTTTACTAAAAACACAGGTCCCTGCTAACTCGTAAGAGGATGTATAGGGGCTGACGCTTGACCAGTGCTAGAAGGTTAACGGTGGGGGTAATTTCGGCGCAAGCCGGGAAAGCTCACTGCCCGAAGCCCTAGTGAACGTCGGCGATAACTATAATCGTCCTAAGGTAGCGAAATTCCTTGGCATGTAAGTTATGTCCTGCACGAAAAACGTAACGACTGGGGAACTGTCTCAACGAGGAGCTCGGTGAACATGCAATGTCGGTGAAGATGCCGACTACCTGCGGCAAGACGGAAAGACCCCAGGAGCTTTACTATAAGTTCTTATTGGATTATTGTTTTGGATTCGTAGCATAGTGGGGAGGCTTTGAAGCCCCGACCTCGGTCGGGGTGGAGCCGACAGTGAAATACCCATATTTCAAAATGATAATTCTAACCCCTCATACGAGGTGAGGGAGACAGTGAGTGCTAGGTAGTTTAAGTGGGGCGCTTGCCTCCTAAAAAGTAACGGAGGCGTTTATAAAGGTTGGCTAGCTCCGGATGGAAATCGGAGTGGTCGTGTAAAGGCATAAGCCAGCTTTACTGCAAGACGGGCATGTCGCGCAGTTGCGAAAGCATAACTTAGTGAACCGACCCTGGTTTTTAGAAACGGGGGAGACATCGGACAAAAGCTACCCTGGGGATAACAGGCTGGTAGGCGCTGAGAGTCCATATCGACGCGTCTGTTCGGCACCTCGATGTCGGCTCATCTCATCCTGGAGGTGGAGAAGCTTCCAAGGGTTTGGCTGTTCGCCAATTAAAGAGGTACGTGAGCTGGGTTTAAACCGTCAACTAAAGACTTGTTGCTGTTAACAAGTTTGGCGGCTTCCGATAGCAATATCGGAATGAAAAATCGACTCATATCGGTGAAGTCCTATTATGATATATTGACACTCAACCTGTCGTATGATAGGATAATACCGAGGGAAGTTTTGTGTATTATGCACAATAACCCCGTAGAGACTTAGTTTCAATTTTTTGAAACTGGAGTTTAACAGAAATGTTAAGCTAACACGTCGATCTTCCTAAATTGTAGGAAGATGGTATAGTCCATACACTTAGTAATAAGTGATAAACCCATACACCAAAAATTTGGTGTTAGGGTAAATATGCGTGAGACAGGTTGGACCCTATCTGCCGTAGGCGTTGATATTTGAGGGGGCCCATCCCTAGTACGAGAGGACCGGGATGGACAAACCTCTGGTGTACCAGCTGTTCTGCCAAGAGCATCGCTGGGTAGCTATGTTTGGTTTGGATAAATGCTGAAAGCATATAAGCATGAAGCTGTCCCCAAGATTAGATATCTTAGATTCCTTGAAGATTACAAGGTTGATAGGCTTCAGGTGTAAGGGCAGTAATGCCTTAAGCCGAGAAGTACTAATAAATCATTGTACCTATTTATTAACTGACAATTTGTGGGTGTTATTGTAAAAATTTATCTTGAGCGAAGTCGAAAGATTGTAGCCACTGTAAGAGGGCGATACCAAGGGTGCTCCACCTGATCCCATACCGAACTCAGAAGTGAAAACTCTTAGGGCCAATGGTAGTGCTTTTGCGCGAGAGTAGGTCACCCTCTTACAGTGGCTATAATAAAAAAATCCCGTCTCTCCGCCACTTGGCGGAGTAAAGCGGGATTTTTGTTTTGTTTTAAAATTTAGTATAATGAAATTAATGACCCATTATCTCAAAAAACAAATTAGCATATTGGGGATTTTGGTTTTGATAATCGCGGTTATTGGTTTTGGAATTTATTTTTTAATCAAACCGCCAAAAGCGACTTGTTATGATAATATCCAGAATCAGGGGGAAAACGGAATTGATTGCGGCGGGCCGTGCGGTCAGTGCGATAAACCGCAGGAATTAAGCGTTATTTACCAGAACTTTATTCTGACAACAGAAAACAATTTTGATTTAGTTGCCAAGGTAGAAAATCCGAACAGCGGTTGGGCAGTTGAATCAATGGTCTACACATTTAATATATATAAGGGTGAAGATCTACTTTTATCAAAAGAAGGAAGAATTTATATTCTGCCGCAGGAAACAAAGCATATAATTGAACAGAAGATTTTTTTAAATGAAACGCCGGACAGGGTGGAAATAAAATTTAAGGATATAAGCTGGCAGAAAATAAAAAATCTGGAAGATTTGGAAATAAGAATAAAAAACGAGAACAGGGAAATATTGCCTGAAAGCGGGTTTAACAGATTATTGGGGGTTGTGGAAAATAAAAGCGATTATGATTTTGATAAAATTGAAATAATCGGAGTTCTTTTGAGTAATGATAAAATTGTAGCGGTCGGCAAAACAGAAATCAGGACCGTTGTAAGGGGGGAGAGCCGTTATTTTGAAATGAACTGGCCATACGAGATATCCGATGAAATTACATCTTTTGAATTAAGGACTCATACCAACATTTTTCTTAATGATAACTTTATAAAAACCCACGGCACAATGGAAAAGTTTAAGGGTTTTTAAGTATGTTTTTTTATCTTCTTAAAAAACTTGACTGGGTGATAGTGGTGAGCGTGGTGTTGTTGTGCACAATGGGGCTGATGTCAATTTACAGCACTTCTTTTGCCAAGGATAAAACATTTTTTTACAAGCAGCTGGGATTTGTTATTCTCGGCCTTTTTTTATTGGTTTTTTTCGCCTTTTTAGATTACCGGCTTTTCAGAAACCATCCGGCTTTTTTAATAATTATTTACATAGCAACGGTTTTGCTTTTAGCCGCTGTTTTTATTTTGGGGAAAACAACTAGAGGGGCGATTAGTTGGTTTCGATTTGGCCCATTTAATTTTGAACCAGTAGAGTTGACAAAATTGGTGATGATTCTTATTCTTTCCCAATATTTTTCTTTGCGCCATATTGAACTTTATAGAATCCGCCATATTGTCGCTTCGGGAATTTATGTGGGCATTCCCGCGCTATTGGTTTTTTTCCAGCCGGACTTGGGTTCGGCAATGGTTTTGGTTTTTCTTTGGATTGGGACAATGATTATTGCCGGAATTAAAATCCGCCATTTGTTGATTTTATTTTTAATGGGCGCGATAATTTTCAGCATTGCCTGGTTTGGAATTTTAAAGCCGTACCAGAAAAACAGAATTATCAGTTTTGTAAATCCTTATCTTGATCCGTTGGGCGGAAGTTATCAGAGAATCCAGTCAGTAATTGCTGTTGGTGCGGGCAAACTATTGGGCAGAGGGTTAGGGCAGGGTTCTCAGAGCCAGCTGAATTTTTTGCCGGAACAGCATACTGATTTTATTTTCGCTTCTATTGCCGAAGAATTGGGTTTTGTCGGCGTTTGTTTGATTTTTATTTTTTATTTATTATTGTTTTGGAGAATTGTAAAAACAGCATTAAGCGCCAATAATAATTTTTCAAGGTTGTTTTGTATTGGCGTGGCAATTGTTTTAATTTTTCAGATATTTGTAAATATCGGAATGAATCTCGGTCTTTTGCCTATTGCCGGTATTTCTTTGCCATTTCTAAGTTACGGCGGAAGCAATCTTCTTATAAATTTCGTAATGCTTGGAATAATTCAGAGTATAAGATTAAAAGCATAAATGACGCTCGGATTTATTCATAAAAAGACACACGTCGGCGCCCCAGCGAGGCGCCGCGTTCTTTCTCGCCCTCGCTCGTCCCGCAACTGCGGGACACCATGCCCGCTCGGACTTTGAGAGGTCTTTTTATAAATAAATTCCTCGCTAGGGGGAAAAAGAGGATTGACCCAACACTTTTTATCGCGTATAATAGAATGAATCAAATCAAGGGTGGGGAATGGAAAATTCCTTCGCTAACCCTAAACCATTTTAGAGCAACGAGGGAAAAAGTATCTCCAATACCCATTCTTTCGTTGCTTTTTTGATTGGGGAAAAATAATAAATTTAAAAATTTATTTCATGATAACTCCCGAGGATTTAATAGGAGATATTAACTATGCAAGAACAATAGAAGATAAAAGATTGATGTTTTTATATTTTGATTTATATATAGAGCATTTTATTCATACGATGTACGGCGAAATAAAACATAAAATAAAACATAAAAAAACATTTTTAAAATCAATAATTAATTTTTTTTGCAAAAAATCCATAAGCGTAGCTTCTCCAAAAACTAAAACAAATATATTAATTAAGCATAAATTTATTGATGAAATGTTTTCGGATATTATCTTGTTAATTTTCAATCTGAGACACGAATTAATACATAATTTAAAGCCAAATATTAAAATGATTGAGAAAAAAATCAATCAACATAAACCACCAATTGAGGATAAATTAGGACTTGTTAAAAAATTTTTAGACAAAGCATCGTCGTGGGACAAAATACAACTATATGCAATTCCGACCATAGTTCATCTTTATCAACGATTGAAGAAGATTAGAAACGAAAAGATTGATTACGATATGCGATTTGAAATAAATCCAGAGGCTAGTTGGGTACAAATTGTTTTATTAAAGAAAAGCTAATTAAATAAAACCAAAAATAAATTTATGGAAGAAAATAACATAAAATTTTATATTATTCCCGGAATTATTGCCATTGTTTTACTATTGTTAACATTCTTCAATTGGCCCTATGGATTTTATACTTTCTTGAGATGGATCGTTACGGCCATCGCTATTTATTATGCCTGCTATCTATATCAATCCTTAAAAATAAAAGATTTTTGGTTTTGGGCATTGGTCGTAGTTGCTGTCCTATTTAATCCCATTGTTCCAATTTATATTTATAATAAATCAACATGGGGCATAATTGATGTTGTAGTAGCAATATTTTTTGGAATAATAGTTGTTAAATTTAAAGAGAAATAAATCTATGAAAATAATAAAATTATTTTTAGTAATAGTCATGGGGGTTATTATGGTGGTAATTGGTTATTCGCTTTATGACAACCATCAAAAAAAAGTTTCAGCTTGCAAAGAGCATTGTGATTATTATTCAGTAACAAAGTTTTGGGGTTATAGTGAAACATTATCTATCACACCATCAAAAAACTTTGAAACTCAGGAGCAATGTGTTGATTATTGTTTAGATAAATAAATCCATGAGACCAAATTATCAAGAATTATTAGAGCTTAATCCTCTTCTTACAAATAAAACCACCGAGGAAGTTGAAGAGTTAATTGATATGATCGAAAGATGTGGATATAGTTGGGATCCAACTAAGGCAATGTTTTTTAACCCCAAAATTTTTAGAGGCATTAGGACGCAGGGTTTGGACATATTTACCCCAGAAAACTTTAAAAAAAACCATGAAAAGATAATTGATGAACAAACAACAAATTCCGAACAATACAAACACAAAGCTCAGTTAATAATTTTGTGGCAGAGACTAGTAAAATTTATGTTTTTTTTATTTGTAGCCGATTTACTGATTGGTTGGATTTTTCTCCCCCTCAAATATTGGTTCTTTTCTTTTTTTCTGCTTTCGATTTTATTCATTTTTATTTACTTAATTACAATTGGTCGTATTAAACCAAAAACTCCTAAAGCCCAATAAATCTATGAAAAAAATTAAAAAATATTTTGGAGAAATAATTATAGTGATAGGAAGTTTTCTCATTGTTTTTGGTTTCTTTTATGACCACCGTATTTATAAAAGCGATAAGTTGCCCTCCCTAAGGGGCGTTGGTATTTCAGGTAATCGTTTTTCTAACCTTATTCCCCAAACTTACGATCTTAAACTTTTAATAGTTTTTGGAATTGTGTTGGTAGTTATTGGAATTCTGATAATGATAAATAAATTTAAAAACAAATAAAACTAAAAAATAAATTTATGGACGTAACATTGACCTATCATCATGATTCAAACGAAATATCTTTTTCGTTTTGGTTGAATGATAGCGAAGAGGCTTTCGCTGTTGGTTTTGGAAAAACATGTGATGAAGCAAAAAATGATGTACGTGGATGGTTTGATAAAAAATCAGAATTATCGGATAAAACATATCTTTATGATATAGATAAACCCTTTATAGCAATTATGAAAAAAAATAAAGACGGGAAAATAGTAAAAACAAATTCTTGTATCAATGTATTTAAAGATCGTCCGATTGGCACACCCGATCAAATCACTGTAAGGAAAATTTGTTTTTGACTTAAAATAAATTTACATCCAACCCCATTTTCAAAATCTACCGCGTCAAACGTGGCCCTGATCCCGTCAAACGTGGTTGGCACTCCGCCTCAATTCCCGCCCAACAACCAGGGCGGGGTTTTGGTTTAGGGGTTGACAAAACATATAGATATAATATACTTATGTTTTGGCTCTTTTTAAGGCAATAATCCACCCTACAGGGTACAGGTGGGTATAATTATTGCCAAAAGCTTATCGAAAGTTTCTCCCTACTCGATGGACAGAGCGTATTCCGAGGGGGAATAATTCTCCCAAGGATATATTGTCCTGAGGGCGAAGCAAGAAACTTTGCGATGGCCCCTCCCCATTTTTTGTTTAACCGGGGAGGGTTTTTTATTTGTTTTTTAAAATTTTTTCTGTTATATTTTATTTATGGCACAACTTACTTTTAAACTTCATCCGGCTAAGGAGAACAAGAGGTCGGATATGGATATTATTTTGAAGAACAGGGATAAAATCCAGAAAGTTACAGTCAGCGATAGTGATAAAATTTTATCCGCGCTTGACACGCTATTAAAAAAGAGTAAAATAAAATTAGAATCCTTAAGTGGAATAAAATTAGAGAGTTCTAAAAAGGCAGGGCTAACCTCACAGAGGATTGCAAAAGCAATTGTAAAAGCCCTTTGCCTGAAACTCTGAGTTGACTCTGCACCTTTTGTCAAAGGTGAAGGGTTGACTGAAAAATTTAAATAACCTATTATAAAAAAGCCCCCAAAATGGCTATTTTGGGGTAGGTTCTCTTTATATCTCTGAAATATTTTTTTGCTTAGTTCCATCAATGCAGTTTAAATTTTAAATTTTGCCGCCTTTGGCGAGCCTCGCCTCTGGCGGGAGTTTGTGGAATTTTGCGTTTTGAATTGATATTTTTATGCTCAATATTAAATATTTTTCAAATTATCCAAAACATCTCACTCCTCTTCCGAACCTTGTTGAAATTCAATTAAATAGCTACAATCAATTTCTGGAAAAAGGCCTTAGGAATTTATTTGACGAACTGTCTCCAATTCGCGATTACGGCGGAAAGGACTTGGCCTTGAGTTTCGGCGAATATTATTTAGGCGAACAGAAATTTGACGAATTGACAGCCAAGAAAAACGGCCTTTCCTATGAGGCGCCATTGAGGGTTGAGCTTAGGCTGGAAAATAAAAAAGCAAATGAGATTAAAAAGCAGGAGGTTTTTTTAACCGACCTGCCTTTAATTACGCCCCGAGGAACATTTATTTTAAACGGCGTCGAGAGAGTCGTAATCTCTCAGCTGATAAGATCCTCGGGTGTTTTTTTTACTACCAATCATATAAGAGGAAGGAAATTTCACGGAGCCAAAATTATTCCCAATCGCGGAGCTTGGCTGGAATTTGATACTGAAGCAACGGGCGCTATCTATGTAAGAATAGACAGAAAAAGAAAAATTCCGGTAACTGCATTGCTTCGCGTTTTTGGTTTGACAACAAATGAAGAAATTTTAAAAGCCTTCCAGGATATTGATAATGATCCAGACACCAAATACATAAAGGAAACACTAGACAGGGATTTATCTAAGAATCAAGATGACGCCTGGATTGAGATTTATAAAAGACTGAGGCCGGGCGACTTAGCGGCAGTTGATAATGCTAGGCAGTTGATTGAAAATATGTTCAACAAATTTGAAAGATACGACTTGTCAGAAGTCGGCCGCTACAAACTTAATCAGAGAGTCGGGATTAAAACTTCGCTTGGCAAAGAAAACAGGATTTTAAGAAAAGAAGATTTAATTTTGATACTTAAAGAAATTATTAGATTAAACAACAGCCCAGAAATTACAGGAGACGATATTGACCACTTGGGGAACAGAAGGGTGAGAGCTTTGGGCGAATTGCTTGAAAATAAATTCAGGGTCGGCTTGGCAAGAGTTGAAAGAATTGTCAGAGACAGAATGTCTACTTTGGACATATATAATTTAATGCCAGCAATGTTGATTAACTCCCGCCCCTTGATGGCAACAGTGAAAGAATTTTTCACATCATCTCAGTTGTCCCAGTTTATGAACCAAATAAATCCTTTGTCAGAATTGGAACACAAAAGAAGATTATCTGCTATGGGTCCGGGCGGCTTGGCAAAAGAAAGAGCTGGGTTTGAAGTTCGCGATGTGCATCCGAGCCATTATGGCAGAATTTGTCCGATTGAGACGCCGGAAGGGCCGAACATCGGTTTGGTCGGACATTTGGCATGTTATGCCAGAATCAATCCATACGGCTTCATTGAAACTCCTTATAAAAAAGTAAAAAACGGAAAAGTCACAAGCGAAATTTTTTATTTGGATGCTTTTGAAGAAGAAAAATACAATATTGCTCATGCCGGAATTGCCTTGGATTCGCAAAACAGAATAATTGAAAAAAGAGCCGAAGCGAGGATTCATGGCGAACCAGGAATTATTGACAAAGACAAAATAGATTATATGGATGTTTCTCCTTACCAGTGTATTTCCGTTGCCACAGCCCTGATTCCTTTTGTTGAGCATGATGATTCAAATCGCGCCCTGATGGGTTCAAACATGCAGCGCCAGGCAGTGCCCTTAATCAGGCCACAGGCGCCATTGGTTGGCACGGGCATTGAGGCAAAAGCGGCAAAGGATTCTGGTCAGGTTATTATTGCGGAGGAAGGTGGGATTGTAAAAGAAGTTGATGCTATTCATATTGTTATTTCTTCTGGCGCCAAAAAGAAATTTTACCATTTGCACGATTTTTTGCGCTCAAATGATTATACTTGTATCAGTCAGAGGCCGATAGTCAAGAAAAACCAAAAAATTAAAAAAGGAGACATTTTGGCTGACAGTTCCTCAACAGACCAGGGCGAACTGGCTTTGGGACAGAATTTATTGGTTGCTTTTATGCCTTGGCAGGGATGGAATTTTGAAGACGCTATAATTCTTTCAGAAAAAATGCTGAAAGATGACAGATTTTCATCTATTCACATAGAAGAATTTATTTCTGAAGTTCGCGATACAAGATTGGGTCCGGAAACAACCACGGCCGATATTCCAAATGTCGGTGAAAACAGATTAAAGAACTTGGATGAAGAAGGTATTGTCAGAATCGGCGCCGAAGTTGGACCGGACGACATTTTAGTAGGTAAAATTTCGCCAAAAGGTGAAACAGACTTAACAGCAGAAGAAAGATTATTAAGAGCGATTTTTGGGGATAAAGCAAGAGATATCAAAGATTCTTCAATGCGCGTGCCTCATGGCAAAAGGGGAAGAGTGGTCGGCATTAAAATTTTCTCGCGAGACAAAGGCGACAAATTGAATACTGGAGTGATAAAAGCAATTCAGGTGGAAATTGCTCAATACAGAAAAGTTTCAGTAGGCGACAAGCTTGCTGGCAGGCATGGGAACAAAGGAGTTATTTCAAAAGTTCTGCCAGTTGAAGATATGCCCTATTTGGAAGACGGCACGCCGGTTGATATTATTTTAAATCCATTGGGCGTTGCTTCCCGTATGAATATTGGTCAGATTTTGGAAACTCATCTTGGCTGGGCTGCCCATGAATTAAATTACAGGACATACAGCCCGCCGTTTTCAGGCGTAACAGAAGACGAAATCAGAGGAGAATTGAAAAAAGCCGGCCTTCCCGAAAGCGGAAAAGTAAAACTTTTTGACGGGAGGAGCGGCGAGGCTTTTATCCAGCCAGTTACAGTCGGCTACATTTATATAATGAAGCTTAATCATTTAGTTGAGGACAAAATCCATATGCGCTCAATCGGGCCGTATTCCTTAGTTACTCAACAGCCATTGGGCGGCAAGGCCCAGTTTGGAGGCCAGAGATTCGGGGAAATGGAGGTCTGGGCCCTTGAGGGCTATGGCGCTGCTTATACTTTACAGGAAATGCTTACGATAAAATCCGACGATGTTGTTGGCCGGGCCAATGCTTATGATTCAATTATAAAAGGCAGATCAATTCACAACCCCCACATTCCTTCTTCTTTTAATGTTTTAATGAGCGAATTGAAATCGTTGGGCTTTTCAATAGATCCAGTTTCCAATAAGCCAGGAATAAAAGAAATTGAGACAAGACCTGCCTCTGTCCCGACTAAAGTTGGGGCTACGAAGAGTAAAAAACCAAAAAAATAATTATTATGAATTTTGACGAATCAAAAAATTTAGAAGATTTCGAAGGACTGAGAATAAAAATAGCCAGCCCTGAAGAAATTTTGGAGTGGTCTTATGGCGAAGTTACAAAACCGGAAACCATAAATTACCGCACCCAACGCGCTGAAAAAGACGGGCTTTTTTGTGAAAAAATATTCGGGCCTGAAAAGGACTGGGAATGTTATTGCGGCAAATACAGGAGGATAAGATACAAAGGGATTATTTGCGACCGTTGCGGGGTTGAAGTTACCCGTTCCATTGTCAGGAGAGAAAGAATGGGGCACATAAAAATGGCTGTTCCAGTTACCCATATTTGGTTTTTGAGGGGCGTCCCGTCAAGAATCGGTTTACTTTTGGATTTGTCAATACAAAAACTTGAAAAAGTTGTTTATTTCGGCGCTTATATCGTCACTCATATTGATGAAAATGCCCGTGAAAAAGCATATAAAGAAATTAATAAGGAATATGAAATAAAATTAAAAACTTTAAAAAGCAAAGAAGAAAAAAAGAATTTAAAAACGGCAAGAGACCAGGCAAAAGACGAACTTTCGAAGATAAAGAAAATGGAAGTTATTTCAGAATTGAATTTTCGCATCTTGTCCCAAAAATACAGTGAAGTTTTTTCGGCAGGCATTGGCGCCGAAGCTGTTTTGGAAATAATTAAAAAAATTGATTTAAATAAACTAGTTGTTAATCTTGAAGAAAAAATAAAAAGAATTCCCACAACCCAAAGAAAGAAAATTTTAGCCAGATTGCGGCTCGCCAAAGGATTTATCAAGGCAGGAATAAAGCCAGAATGGATGTTTATTACTGTTTTACCCGTTAAGCCGCCAAATTTAAGGCCAATGGTTCAATTGGACGGAGGCAGATATGCGACCTCTGATGTTAATGATTTATATAGAAGGGTTATAAACAGAAATAATCGTTTGAAAAGATTGCTGGAATTAAACGCGCCGGAAGTTATTTGCAGAAACGAAAAAAGAATGTTACAGGAAGCAGTGGATGCCCTTATTGACAACACAGCCCGTAGGGGCCAAAAAGCAGTTATGGCGACAACTGGCCAACGCAGACAGCTTAAGTCATTGGCTGATGAACTAAGAGGCAAGCAGGGAAGATTTAGGCAGAATTTATTGGGTAAGCGCGTTGATTATTCCGGCCGTTCTGTTATTGTTGTTGGACCCGAATTGAAATTGCATCAGTGCGGTATTCCGAAAATAATGGCTTTGGAGCTTTTTAAGCCCTTTATCATAAGCAAGTTAATTGAAAAAGAATTAGTTTATAATATTCGCGGGGCAAGAAGATTAATAGAAGAAGGCGCTGACGAGGTTTGGGCGATTTTAGAAGAAGTTATCGGCAGATACAATGTTTTATTGAATAGAGCGCCGACGCTTCATCGTTTGGGAGTTCAGGCATTCAAGCCGGTATTGGTTGAGGGCTTGGCAATTCATATCCATCCTTTGGTTTGTAAAGCCTTTAACGCCGACTTTGACGGAGACCAGATGGCAGTTCATCTGCCCTTGTCAGAAAAAGCCCAACAGGAAAGCAGGGAAATAATGCTTTCAGCCAGAAACTTGTTTAAGCCGGCAACAGGCGAAGCGATTGTTGTCCCGAGCCAGGATATTATTTTGGGCATTGCTTTTATGACGCGGATGACTAATGGGCTCAAAGGCGAAAACAAGGCATTTGGCAATTCAGACGAGGCAATTTTGGCATATCAGTCAGAAATAATTGATTTAAGAGCAAAAATAAAAGTAATGGTTAACAACGAATTAATAGAAACTTCTGTTGGCAGGGTTATATTTAATTCTATTTTGCCAAAAGAAATGGGGTTTATCAATAAAGAATTAAACAAAAAACAATTGGGAGCAATCAATGAAGAGGTGATTCATTTGCTTGGCAACGAAAAAGCCGAAGAATATCTGGATAAAATCAAAAAACTCGGATTTGATTTTGCCACTCGTTCCGGAATCAGTTGGGGTATGGGTGATTTGAACATTCCAAAAGATAAAGGAAAAATTATTTCTGAAGCCCAAAAAGAAGTTGACCAGATTAGAAAAATGTATCAGGAAGGCTTATTAACCAGAACAGAAAGAAGAAGCAAATCAATTGAAATTTGGGGCAAGGTCCAGAAAAAAATAGGGGAATTGGTTCCTCAAGCACTTGACCCGAATAGTTCTGTGAGTATTATATTTTCATCTGGTTGTCGATGTTCCTGGGGCCAAGGAGTGCAGATGGCGGGTATGAAAGGATTGGTGGTTAATCCGTCTTTCGAAGTTATTGAATTGCCCATTATTAGCAGTTTTAAAGAAGGATTTAATGTTTTGGAATACTTTATATCAACTCACGGCGGAAGAAAAGGTCTGGCCGATACAGCATTAAAAACAGCCAGTGCCGGCTATTTGACTCGCCGTTTGGTTGATGTTGCCCAAGATGTAATAGTGCGCCAGGATGATTGTAAAGATAAAGAAGGAATCGTTATTTATAAAAGAGACCTTGTTGATCTGGGTATTCCTTTTGCCCAAAGAATTTTCGGCAGGACAAGCTTGGAGGAAATTATTAATCCAAAAACAAAAAAACCGATTGTAAAAACAAATGAGACAATTGACAGAAAAAAATCAAAAGAAATAGAAAATTTGGGTATTGAAAAATTAAGGGTCCGTTCTACAATTACTTGCAAGACAAGATTTGGTGTCTGCCAGAAATGCTACGGTTTTGATTTGGGCAGAAATAAATTGGTTGATATGGGCGAAGCAGTCGGCATTGTTACTGCTCAAGCAATTGGTGAACCAGGCACCCAGCTTACATTAAGAACATTTCATACAGGAGGCGTGGCAGGCGGTACTGATATTACACAGGGTTTGCCGCGCGTTGAAGAAATCTTTGAAGTAAGAAGCCCGAAAGGCAAAGCTATTTTATCGGAATTGGACGGCGAAGTCATAAGCGTTACAGACAGGAAAGACCAAAAAGTTATTATTGTTGAGGGCTGGCAAGAAGAAAAAAGCAAAAAAACAGGAAAAACAAGAAAGAAAAAAGTTGCCAAAGAATATATTGCGTCAGCGCAGGCCGGCATTTGGGTTGATAAAGGCGACAAAATAAGTCGTGGCCAGCAACTTTGCGAGGGTTCGGTTGATTTGAAGGAATTATTTAAACTGGCAGGCCAGGAATTAGTCCAAAGATATATCCTTAAAGAAATTCAGAAAATTTACAGCATGCAGGGAGAAGGCCTTAATGATAAGCACATAGAAATGATTACAAAACAAATGTTTTCAAGAGTAAGAGTCAGAGAAACAGGGGAAACCGATTTGCTGCCCGGAGCGATAATCGAAAAAAATATTTTTCTGGAAGCAAATGACAAAGCCAAAAAACAAGGCAAGAAAATTGCGACTTCCGCGCCCTTGATTATGGGCATTACCAAGGTTGCTTTGAGCACGGAAAGTTTCTTGTCATCAGCTTCTTTTATGGAAACAGTCAGAGTTTTAATAAAAGCCGCTTCAGAGGGCAGAACAGATAAATTGCGCGGCTTGAAAGAGAATGTTATTTTGGGCAAATTAATCCCAGCCGGAACCGGCTACAGGGAAAACTTATTGCAGGGGATAGAAGAAACAAAAAAGAAAGAATAGAAGTACAAATTTGTTTTTTTGTGATATAATTGTTTTGTATGCCCCGTAGTGAATTTTTGACTGATGCGGGGCATCAAGATAATTTTTAAATAGTCAAAAATCTACTACGGGGTATGCCCAAGCAAAAGAAAATTATTAAGCTTAGAAAACGCGTCAGGGAATTAGAGCGCGAAAGAAGAGAAAAAAAGCCGAAACTAAATATTCATCCCGAAACAAAAAGAGGAGTGGTGACAATTTTATTATTTACTGTTGCCATTCTTTTTATTTTGAGTTTTCAAGGCGCGGGCGGAGTTTTGGGCAGATATCTTTTAACTGGCTCCGAGTTTGTTTTTGGCGCTTGCTTATGGATTATTCCTTTGGCTTTGGTTGCGGCCGGAATCGCCATTTTAAAAGAAATCCATAAAAATATTTATCTTTCCACTTTTCTGGGAATGCTTCTTTTTGTGGTTTGTTTTTTGGCAATTATCCAGATTTTATTCCCGAACAACGGCGAACATAAAGCTGGCTGGCTTGGCTATATCGCGAGCTGGCCATTTATAGAATTAATCGGGTTTTGGGCGAGTTTAGTTGTTTTTGCCGCATTACTTCTGATATCAATTTTAATTTCTTTTAATGTCCCCTTGAAGAAGCCGATAAAGGAAGAAGAGGAAAAAGAGAAAATAGCTGCTGAAAAAATTTCGCAGGGAATCAAAGGATTAGCTGGCCCGGAACAAAAAATGACGAGTTTCGTAAAAGGTATTTTTAAAAATCCGAGTTTTAAGACAAAAGAAATAGAAGAAAGAGAAGAAAAGGCCGGAACTGCGGAAGTTGAAGAGGAATTATTACAGACAACCGCGACCTCTTTAAAAGATTACACTTTTCCGCCGATTGATTTATTAGAACAGGACAAGGGCTATCCTTCAAGCGGCGACATCAAGGTAATAATGAATATTATTCAGAAAACCCTTGAAACATTTAATATCCCGGTTGAAATGGGAGAAGTGAACGTCGGGCCGACTGTTACTCAATATACTTTTAGGCCTGCCAGCGGAGTCAAGCTTTCCAAGATTACTTCTTTGCATCGCGATTTGTCTTTGTCTTTGGCAGCCCATCCAATCAGGATTGAGGCGCCGATTCCCGGCCGTTCTCTGGTTGGCATTGAGATTCCAAACAGGGTCAAAACACTTGTTCGCATGCGCGATTTATTATCAACCTTTGATTACAAAATAGACGGGCATAATCTTAATTTGGCACTTGGCCGTGATGTTACTGGCGCGCCTATTTGGGCAAATTTGGTTAAGATGCCTCACATATTGATTGCCGGCGCAACAGGTACCGGTAAAAGCATTGCTATTCATAGTTTAATTTTAAGTTTGTTGTATCAAAAATCTCCCTGGGAATTGAAATTTATTTTAATAGACCCCAAAAGAGTTGAATTACCCATGTATAATGGCATTCCCCATTTATTGACTCCTGTAATCGTTGAAGTTAATAAAACCATAAACGCTTTTAAATGGGCAATCAGGGAAATGGAAGAAAGATATAAATTATTATCAAGCGTTGGCGCCAAAGATTTAGCATCTTACAATGGAAGAATTGCCAAAACATCGCCTGAAAATTTATTGCCCTATATTGTTATAATTGTTGATGAGTTGGCTGATATTATAGCTGCTTATGGCAAAGAAGTTGAAGGCGCGATTGTCCGTTTGGCGCAAATGGCAAGGGCAATTGGCATTCATCTGGTTCTTTCAACTCAGAGGCCATCTGTTGACGTTATTACTGGTTTGATTAAAGCGAATATTACTTCAAGAATTGCTTTACAGGTCGCATCGCAGGTTGATTCAAGGACAATTCTTGATATGCCTGGCGCTGAACGGCTTTTAGGCAATGGCGATATGCTGTTTTTGGCAGGAGATGTTGGCAAGCCGAAAAGAGTTCAGGGCGGCTATGTTTCTGATAAAGAAATCAGCAATGTTGTGAAGTTTTTAAGAAAGCAAGCAGGCGATGTTGAATATGAAGAGGAAATTACAGCACCCCAGCCAAGCCAGTATGGCTTTGATGTCAATGTTGATGATAGATTGGGTTTGAACGTGGATGATCCGCTGTTCCATGAAGCAAAGGATTTAATTGTTAAAACAGGAAAAGCGTCTGCTTCTTATTTGCAAAGAAGATTCAGAATTGGTTATGCCCGGGCCGCAAGCTTATTGGATATGTTGGAAGAAGCTGGGATTATTGGTCCTGTTGATGGTTCAAAGCCAAGAGAGATTTTAATTGGCAGAGAAAGAGAAGATGAAGACTTGTCTTCTGAAGCATTAATAGAAGAAGAAGAAACAAAAGAAGAAGATAAGACAGAAATAGAAGATATTCCAAAGCCCAAAAAATTTACCAAAAATCAGGACGAGGAAGAAGAAATTGATTTTTAAGTATGGTTGAAAAGATAAAATTGGAATTAAAAGACAAGCCCCTGTCGCCCATCAGGAGGCCAAGGTCTTTTTTTATAAGGCCGAAAATTGTCGCCATTGCCGTTTTTTTGATTTTTATTATTTTTGTCTGTTGGTATTTTTGGCATGAAGTTCGTTTTTTAATAAAAGCGCCGGAACTAAAAGTTTTGCAGCCGCCAGCAGACATAAGCGCGACTGTTGATTCTTTTGAAATTGTTGGCGCAACCGATCCAAGCGCTTATTTAACAATAAATGACGAAAAAATTTATCTGGATAAAGACGGCAATTTTAAATTTGAGTTGCATTTATCTTCGGGTGTCAATATAATTAAAGTAGAAGCCAAAAACAGATTTAACAAAACTAATCAAATAATAAGAAGAATTTTATATGAAAAACAAAACGAACCAGCAAACTGAAAAAATAGATAAAAATAAAAATTTAGAAGAGACCATTAGCGAAATAAAAGAAAAATTTGGCGAAGGCACAATAATGAGATTGGGCGAAGTAAAGAGAATTGATGTTGATGTTATTCCAACCGGCTCATTCTCTTTGGATATTGCTTTGGGCGTAGGCGGAATGCCAAGAGGCAGAATTATTGAAGTTTATGGGCCCGAGTCCTCGGGTAAAACAACATTGGCGCTCCACATGGTTGCTCAGGCCCAGAAAAAGGGCGGACTGGCTGCTTTTGTTGATGCGGAACACGCTCTGGACCCGGAATACGCAAAAAGAATCGGCGTCAAAATAAACGAACTATTGATTTCTCAGCCAGACAGCGGAGAACAGGCGCTTCAGATTGTAGAGTCATTAGTTAAATCAAAATCAATTGATGTAGTTGTTGTTGACTCTGTTGCTGCCCTGACTCCCCGGTCGGAAATTGAAGGCGAGATAGGGGACCAGTTTATTGGACTTCAGGCGCGGCTTATGTCTCAGGCAATGAGAAAATTAAATTCAATAATTGCCAAAACCAATACAATTGTTATTTTTATAAATCAAATTAGAATGAGAATCGGAATTATGTTCGGTAATCCAGAAACAACTCCGGGAGGAAAGGCCTTGAAGTTTTACGCATCGGTCAGAATTGATTTAAGGCCGATTGCCCAAATCAAAAAAGGGGAGGAAATAGTTGGAAGCAGAATAAAAGCAAAGGTTGTTAAAAATAAAGTTGCTCCGCCGTTCAAAATAGCTGAATTTGATATTATGTACAACGAAGGAATTTCCTATATTGCTGATGTGATTAACGCAGGCATAAGATACGGAGTAATCAAAAAAGCAGTAGCGTCTTATACTTATGGCGACCATAAAATTGGACAAGGGTTCGAAAAAGCCAAGCAATTTCTTCAAGAAAACCCGTTGGTTTTAAAACAACTTATTTCTGATATTTACGCGACAATAAGAGAAGAAAAGAAATAAAAAAATCGGGGCAGCGCCCCGGTTTTTTTATTGTAAATTTATTTATCGGTTGATAAACGGCATTAGACCCAAGATGCGGGCTTTTTTTATTGCTTTGGCAATTTTTCTCTGATGTTTTGCGCAAAGGCCAGTTATCCTGGGCGCTTTTATCTTGCCCCAGTCATCAATAAATCTAGACAAAACATTTGTGTTCTTAAAGCTTGCTTCTTGTATGTTTCTTTTGCAAAAATAACAATCACGCATAATTAAAATGGTATATCTTCTGTTTTTACTTCATCGCCTGGATTTTCCTTGTCTTCCGCAGCCCCGACCTCAGTCAAAGAAGATTCGTCAATCTGTATTTCATCTAATTTTTGACTGTGCGCCTCTGTTGGTTCTTCGGATTGTTTTGCTGCTTCGCTGCTTTGGCTTCTCGGCCCCAATTGCAGGCCCTCGGCCACAATTTCAGTTCTGTATTTTGTTTCGCCGTTTTGCCCTTGCCAGTTTCTTGTTTGTAGCCTGCCTTCAATCATTGCTAATCCGCCCTTTTTAAGATATTGATTACAGATATCAGCCAATTTTCCAAAAGCGACTATATTATGAAATTCGACTTGTTCTTGTTTTTCTTTTGTGTCCCGCTTAATCCAGACTCTGTTTGTCGCCATGCCAAAAGAAGAAACCGACTGGCCGCTTGGCAAAGCTCTTGATTCGGGATCTCTTGTCAGGCGGCCGATCAAAAACACTTTATTTAAATTCATATTTTTAAAAATTAATTATTAAAATTAGATTTCACCGATAATTTCTTCAATCTTTTTATCAATTTCTTCCAAGGTTTTTTTGTCTTCCGCTGTCTTTCTTTCCTCAACGGCTTTTTTCTTTTCTTTGATTATTTCGGTTTTCGGCTTCATTGGTCTTCTGGCTGGTTTTTTGTCTGTTTCTCTGGGGACATAAAGATGGTTTATTAAGTGTCTTAAAATTAATTTATTTAATTTAAGTTCTTTTAGAAGAGCGGCCATATTCTCTGGAGACATTGTCATTTCGCCGTTAAGGAAAATGCCCTGGCCTTCTTTATTGACAGGATAGGCCAATGGCCTTTTTTCCGTTTCTTTGAAAACAATCGCGCCGTTTAACTGTTTTACGGATTTTTCTATTTCATTTTTGGCGTTTTCCAACTCCGCTCCTTCTAAGTGTGGAGATAAAATGCAGGTTAGTTCGTATTGTCTTGAATTTTCATCCATATCTGTCAATCTTATCAAAAGATTAAGAGATAGTCAAATGAAACATTATTCTAATATTATAGCATATGATATAATAACAGAATATGAACAATTTGGATAAAATTTTTAAAGCCTATGATGTGAGGGGAATTTATCCAGAAGAAATAAATGAGGATGTTGCTTGTAGAATCGGTAAAGCAACTGTTGATTTTTTGCTGTCTAAAATTCCGGCTGAAAGTTTTAAACTTAAAACAAAAAGAGCGATTAATCTTGTTGTTGGCCGGGATAATCGTTTGTCTTCGGAATCTTTGGCGCAGGAGTTGATTAAGGGAATACGCGATCAAGGCGCCAACGTGATTGATATAGGACTATCTACGACTCCGATGTTTTATTTCTCGGTTGTAGGATTAAACGGAGACGGAGGCATAATGGTAACATCATCGCACAATCCGAAAGAATTCAACGGGTTTAAAATAGTCGGCAGAGAAGCAATGCCCATAGGCGGGGATTCCGGGTTGTCGGAAATTAAAAACAAAACAAAAGAGAATGTTTTTATCAAGCCCGAAAAAAGAGGAATCTTAAAAACAAAAGAAATGATTAATAATTACATAGTAAGTGTTTTAGAATTTTCTCATATCGGGAAAATCAGGCCCTGCAAGATAGTGGTAGATACTTCAAACGGAGTGGCCGGAATCGTTATCCCGAAACTATTGCCGAAAATTTCAGAATATTTCGTTGGCGGCCAGCTCGGATTGATTCATATTTGCGGAAAGCTCGATGGCTCATTTCCAAACCATGAGCCTGACACTTCAAGGCCGGAAAATTTAAGACAGCTTCAAGAAAAAGTTTTATCCGAAAAAGCGGATTTGGGGATTATTTTTGACGGGGACGCTGACAGGATTTTGTTTGTTGACGAGAAAGCAGAGATAATTGATCCTGATTTCATTGGGGCGCTGCTTGTCCATCATTTTTTCAAGAGCAACGGTAAAATTATTTTTACTCCCGTAGCCAGTAGGATTTTAAAAGAGGAAATAGAAGATAGCGGTAGTATTCCTCTTTGTTCCAGGGTCGGCCACACCTTTATTAGAGAAAAAATGAAAAGCGAAGAGGCCTCGCTGGGCATTGAATCTTCGGGTCATTATTATTTGCGAAATAATTATTGTTTGGATTCGCCTTTAGTTATTTTTTTGATGGTTATAGAAATTATGTCTAAAACAAGAACGCCTTTGTCTGTTTTGATTGATTATTATAAGAAATATTGTCAGGAAGAGATGAATATTCATATTAAAAACATTGAAAGTCTCGCTCCCAGTACAATTCAGCCGATTTTTGAAAAACTTGTTTCTTATTTTTCTGAAAACTTGTCTGACCAAAGCATAAAACCATCAATCTGTCGGATTGATGGTTTGAAAATAATATTTTCTGATTGGTGGTTTAACCTCCGTGCTTCAAATACCGAACCGATTTTGCGCCTGACAATTGAAGCCACGGACAAAGAGTTATTGGAAGAAAAAAAACAAGAATTGCTTTTTTTACTTTTTAATTCTTGATTTTAAATTAAGCCCATCTTTGTCTTGATTTCTTCCATTGTCTCTTTTGCTATTTTTTGAGCCTTTTTTGTGCCCTCAGCCAAGATTTTTTCCACGAGCTGGGGATTTTTTTGTAATTTGGCCCGTTTTTCTTGAAAAGATTTTAACCCCCTAACAACGACTTCGGCTAAATCTTTTTTAAATTCAGCGTATCCTTTGCCTTGGTATTTCTTTTCAATATCAACAAGCGATTTGTTTGAAAATAAATGATAGATGGTTAAAAGATTGGAAATCGCAGGTTTGTTTTTTTCGTCATATTTTATTTCTTTACCAGAATCGGTTACGGCTTTTTTAAATTTATCCCTTATAACGTCAGGAGAATCTGAAAGATTAATACATCCCAAGGGAGACGATTTACTCATTTTTTCTTTGGGATTATCCAGAGATATTATTCTTGCGCCAAATTTCGGAAGCTGGGTTTTGGGAATTATAAATGTTTTTCCGAATCTGCTGTTGAATTTATTTGCCAAGGTTCTTGTAAGCTCTACGTGCTGGGCTTGGTCTTCGCCAATCGGAACAGCGTCGGTTTTATATAATAAAATATCAGCCGCCATTAGAACCGGGTAAGAAAATAATCCGGCATTTATATTTTTTTCGTGCTGTCTGGATTTTTCTTTGTATTGGGTCATTCTTTTAAGTTCGCCCATAGGAGCGATGGTTTCTAAAAGCCATGCCAGTTCCGTGTGTTCTTTAACTTGAGACTGGACGAAAATAATGCATTTTTTAGGGTCTACTCCGATTGATAAATAATCCATTGCGACTCCTAAAATATTTTTTTTCATTTCTTTCGGGTCATAAGGGGTGGTGATTGCGTGTAAATCAACAATACAAAAAAGGCAGTTGTTTTTTTTCTGCAAATCAATCCATTGCTTTATCGCGCCCAAATAGTTGCCAATATGCAATGTTCCCGTAGGTTGTATCCCGCTGAATATTTTCATATGTTTAACTTATTTTTGTCCCATTTGGAATTTTTTTGATTGGTTTTAATAAAATCGCTTTTTCGTCAATAACCGCGGCTAAAATCATTCCATTGCTTTCAACGCCGCGGATTGTGCGCGGTTCAAGGTTGGTTAAAATTGGAACTTGTTTTCCGATAATTGATTTTGGCTTATATGATTCGGCGATTCCTGCAACAATAGTACGTTTTTCTTCCCCGAGATCTATTAAAAGTTTCAATAATTTATCAGCGCCTTCAATTTTTTCGGCTTCTAAAATAGTCCCGACTTTTATTTCCAGTTTTTGAAAATCGTCAAAATTTATCATGGTTTTATTATAGCATAAAATATTAAATGTAAAAATCCCGATAATAAAAAAAGGCCCCCGAGAAGAGAAATCTATCTGGAAGGAGAAAACCAGGTCTCGGGGGCAGACCAAAAAACGTATAAGAAAGAACGATAATGAGCGAATGTGGGCCGGCGGAACGAAACGAAAAGGGTAGGAAACCCTCTGCCAAAGAGTCTTATGCCGGCCCAGTAGTTTTATATTATTAAAAATAAAATCCCGTGTCAACTTAAAAGCACGGGAAATTCTTGGGCGAGAAAGAGGGGAGTGTGGGCCGCGTCTGACGCGGTGGGCAGGGCGGGAGTTGAACCCGCAAGGACTTGCGTCCGCTAACCCCTGAAGCTAGTGTGTTTTCCAGTTTCACCACCTGCCCTTACCATTCGTATTTTTGCGGGTTTTTTAGAAAATCAAGCTTTCTCAATTCTTTTACTAGTTCGTAAAGCGGTTTTCTTTTTGGTAAATCAAAATTATAAAAATTATTCGGCTTAATCCATCTTATAGGATTAATTGATTCGTAATTATGGTTTTTGACCCACTCAATTTCAGAACCGGTTTTGATTGCGTAATAGCAGAATCCATGCCTTGCCCTGAACGGTTTGTAAATATTTGATTCAAATCTTCTGCAAATCCAGTTGCAGGTTTTAATTTCGCTATCGGAAATATTGATTATTAAATGTTCATAATTCGGTAAAATAATCACTTTGTCGTCTTTTTGGGCTTTAATCGCAATTACATCTTTTATTTCGTCGTTTTTTGAATCCTGCATCAGAAAAATCGCTTCGCCCTTTAAAACCTCGTAAATTTCTGGATAGGTTATGGCAGTGCCGGGCACAATAGGATGGTCGTGGCCCATTGTTTTATTGAATTCCATTCCCAGCATAACTGGTTCCATAATGGTGATGTCATATCTTAAATCATTTTCCCTGATTTTATTTTTTTCATATTCGGTTTCGGCTAAATCGCGAAACATATAATATAATTTCAAATCCTCTGGCGCTGTTTTCAGCCATTCCTTGTCATAAGTAACCGTTTTCATATCATTCAATTCTCTCACATCCGCCTTGTTTTTATTCAGTTTCATAATTTTATTTTTTTATTCGTTTGGTATTTATATACCCGCCCGCCATCGCAAGCTCAGGCGTTGCGGGCGGGCCATTTTTCTATTTCTTTACCCGCTGGGTTTTTATATACCAATCCTCGATTCCGGCGAATCTTTTAGAGGGGAGGACTACATTTTCAATTTCAATTCCTTTTATTTTTTTCGCAACAAAATATAATTGGTACGAGCTGTATAAAAATACCACTGGCGCGTCGTCAATAACTAATTGCTGGAATTTTTTGTATTTTTCCGCGCGCGTTGTTGGGTCTAGAGTTTGTCGCGCGTCTTTTAATAAATCATCAACACTTTTGTTGTCATATAAAGCCAAATTTAGTCCCGGGTCCTTTTTTTGGGAAGAATGCCAGAAGCTGAATGGATCAGGGTCTAATCCTAAAACCTCGCCAAACAAAAGCGCCTGATATTCTCTTGGTCTGATGTATTGCTGTTGGATTTCGCCGATAGTCAGGATTTTTACGTTTGCTTTTGCCCCGATTTTTTGCCATTGTTCCTGCAATAAATTGGCGACCTGCTGCAATTCTTTTAATTCTGTTGTGATTAATTCAAATTCTAACTTTTCCCCGCTTTTTTCCCTTATGCCGTCATTATCTTCGTCTTTCCATCCGGCTGTTTCCAGAATATTTTTAGCGTGATCAATCGCAAAATCGTAAATTTTTGTTTCATCCGTGTGCCCCCATACGCCAGTTGGAATAGGGGAATCCACTGTTTTTCCTTCGCCGTTTAAAACTTTATCTATAATTTCTTTTTTGTTTGTCGCGTGATTTAAGGCTAATCGCACTGTTTTGTCGGCTAAGGCCTTGTTTTTGCTTTGATTGAAAAATACTGCGAAATATCTCGGCAAAATCAATTTAAAAGTATTTGCCATTGGCAAGGGCTTTAAAAGTTCTTTGTCTTTTACCGAGGCCAAACTTAAATTATTGAATTTCCCGTGATTAAATGCTCTGATTAAACTTTCTTCATCCGGATAAAAATACAAATTGATTTTGTTTATGTACGGCCTTCTTGGAGATCCATATTCGTCAAATGCTTCAAGTTCTATATAACTTACAAAACCCTCTTTGTCTTTTGTTATTTTTTTGAATTTATAGAGGCCAGTGCCAATAGGTGACAAGTTTTCTGGCGCCAAAGCAAAATTTATCGGCGGAATTTTTTCCCAGATATGTTTGGCTAAAATTCCGATTGTATTATTTGCCAAAAATGGCGCGTACGGAGTTTTTAATTTGAACCGGACAGCAAAATCGTCAATTTTTTCTACATCTACGCCTGTCCAATTAATTCTGACCGGGCTTCGGTAGTCTGGATTTTGAATGATTTTTATTGTAAAAACAACATCGTCTGCTGTGAATGGCTGGTCGTCATGCCATTTTATGTCTTTTTTCAAAAAGAATTCATAAGTTTTTCCATTGTCGCCAATATTATATTTTTCAACCAAATCAGGCGTTAATTCGCCTTTACTGTTATATTTTAACAAGCCGGAAAAAATCAATTCAGTTACATCCCGATCAGCATCGTTTGCTTGGCTTAAAACAGGATTAATATATTGCGGGTTTCCGGCAATTCCCTCCTTAAAGCTTCCGCCATAATCCGGTATGGGCACTGTATTTTTTAAATAGTTTGCAAATATCCAACCAAACAAAGAAAGCAGCGCCAAAGTCGTAAGCCCAAATATAAAATAGCGTTCTTTTTTTGTGAGAACACTTGGAAGGTTTTGCCACTGCTGCCGAGAAGGAAATTTTTTCAGCAATTGTTTTATGAATTGTAAATTAATTCGCATTAAGCTAAATTAATATGGCAATAATTGCACTGGCGATAAAAAGCACTGCCAAAATTATTGTTGCGATAAACAGTATTTTTTCCGCCCCGCGTTTTTTAAAATAAAAACCGCCCTCGCCACCAAAAGCACCCGATAAGCCGGTGCCCCTTTGTTGAAACAAAATCGTTAGGGTCAGCAAACAGGCAATAACAATCTGAATGATGTTTATAGTTTTTTCCATGTTTTTATTCTGTAAATGTTTTTTTCTTTTTCGTCGCTCCCACTATAATAGCATTAATAATTGCCAATATTATGCTTATCCAGAAATAGCCCATAAATCCGTTGATATTGGCTTGTTCAACAAAATAGTCAACGCCGAAAAGGATTATCATATTGATTACAACGAGAAAAAAGCCAAGAGTTATTAAGATAAGGGGAGCAGATACGATTTTTAAAATGGGCTTGACAATCATATTGGCAATTGCCAGAATTGCGCCCACAACCAAATAATCTATCCAGCTACCCGTAAAACTTATATATTGTGGCAGAAAATAAACTGCCGCAAAAACGCCCAGCCCATTGGCAATTATTCGTAAAATAAATTTTATTAAAAACATATTTTAATTATTACTTATTAGTGAGTAGTTTTTTAATCTGGAAAACGCTTTTTCCCGAAATTTTCATTTTCGGTTTTCTCTTTTTCTCCCGATTTTCAATCTTTTCTTCCGTGTTTTTTGGTAATTCTTTCTCCTTTTTGACCATTGCACTAATAATACCTTGATTTTAATCCTTTTACAAGTATACTATAATAGAATCATGACTTTTAATCTTCTTGAAAAATCAATATTGGCGACGATTGGATATTATAATGTTTTAGATTATCCACTGACCGGATTCGAAGTTTTCAGATATTTGATAAGTCCATTACATATTATCGCTCAATCAGAAATCGGTCAGGAATCGGAAATTGAGCCGATTTCCAAAATTTCTTTTTTAGATATTTTGGTTACTTTGAAAAATCCTGTTTTATCTAATTTTATTGAAGAATATAATGGTTTTTATTTTTTGAAAAACAGGAAGAAAATAGTTAAAATCAGAATTGAACGCCAGAAAATTTCTGATCAGAAATGGAAAAAAGCCATAAAAATCATAAAATGGCTTCAAATTATTCCTTATCTAAAAATGATAGCAGTAAGCGGCTCTTTAGCGTTGGACAATGCCAAAGAGCAGAGCGATATTGATTTGTTGATTGTGGCAAAGCACAAGCGAATTTGGACTGTCCGTTTTTTAATTATTTTTTTTCTTCATTTTTTTGGCAAAAGGCGCCACGGCAAAAAGACCAGGAACAGGGCTTGTTTGAATCATTATATTACTGATAATTCTTTGGAAATAAAATTTCCAAGTTTGTATAATGCCCAGACCTATGCCCATATGGTTGTGATTTTAGAAACAGAACCGGGCATTTTTGAAAAATTTTACAGGGCGAATAAATGGATAAGTAGTTTTATAAACACATATCCTTTTGGAAAAAACGAAAATCAAAAAACAATCAGGGCAAATAAAATTTTAAGATCTATTGCAAGAACCAAAGAAATTCTTTTAAATAATTTTATCGGCGATTTTTTTGAATTTTTATTTGGCGCGATTCAAAAATTTTTAATAAAATATCATTCCAAAAAAGATAAAGGAGAAGGAAGAGTAGTTATTGAAGAAAGCCAATTGGAATTTCACCCCGCCTCGCCAGAAGCAGAGGTCCTTGAAAAATATAATAATATTATGATAGAATTAGGACTTAGGGCAAGACCAGAAAAAGACTCTGGCTTGCAGATGACTAAAAATTAATTTTTGTAAAATTATGAAAATAAAACCTTTAGATGACAGAATTCTTATTGAGCCGGCTTCCAAGGAACAGCAAACCGAATCAGGCATTGTTTTGCCCGATACAGCCGATAAGGAAAAACCCGAGCAAGGCAAAGTTATTGCCATTGGTTTAGGTAAAATAGATAATAGTGGAAATCGCATTCCAATGACAGTTAAAGTCGGAGATGTGGTTTTGTTTACCAAATACGGGCCAAATGAGATAAAAATTGACGATAAAGAATATTTGATCGCAAAAGAAGAAGATATACTTGCGATTATTGAATAATAAATTTATTTTTTGAAAACTATGGCTAAACAAATTAAATTCAACGAAAAAGTTCGTCAAGAACTTAAAAAAGGAATTGACAAGCTGGCTGATGCAGTCAGGGTGACCTTAGGTCCAAGAGGCAGAAACGTGGTTTTAGATAAAGGATTTGGCACGCCCCTTATTACAAATGACGGCGTTACAATTGCCAAAGAAATTGAATTGCCCGATAAATTTGAGAATATGGGCGCTGAATTGATTAAAGAAGTTGCCGAAAAAACAAAAGATGTGGCTGGTGATGGTACTACTACCGCTGTTGTTTTGGCGCAGGCAATAATTGAAGAAGGTCTGAAAAATGTCACTGCCGGCAGCGATCCGATGGAACTTAAAAAAGGAATTGATAAGGCAGTCAAAATAACCATTGAAATTCTGGAAAAAATAAAAAAGCCGATTAAAGATAAAAAAGAAATTGCCCAGATTGCGACCATCGCGGGAGAAGACAAAGAAGCAGGAGAAATGCTTGCGGATATTATAGAAGAAATTGGAAAAGACGGAGTTATCACAGTTGAAGAATCCCAGACATTTGGCCTTTCAAAAGAATTGGTTGAGGGAATGCAGTTTGATAATGGCTATATTTCGCCCTATCTGGTGACAAACGCCGAAAGGATGGAAGCCGAATATAAAGAGCCCTATATTTTGATTACTGACCAGAAAATTTCCTCAATTCAGGATATTTTGCCTTTACTTGAAAAAATGAGCCAGGAAGGCAAGAAGTCGTTGGTGATTATTGCTGACGAAGTAGAGGGCGAGGCCTTGACAACATTAATAATCAACAAATTAAGAGGAATATTTAATGGTTTGGCAATAAAAGCGCCCGGATTTGGCGACAGAAGAAAAGAAATGATGCAGGACATCGCAATTATGACAGGCGGGAAATTAATTTCAGAAGAAATTGGGATGAAATTGGATAAGATTGATATCAATATGCTTGGCCAAGCTGACAAAATTATTTCAACAAAAGAAAATACCACAATTGTCGGAGGAAAAGGCGAGAAAAGCGAAATTGAAAAAAGAATAAAACAAATTAAGGTTCAATTAGAACAAACTGATTCGGAATTTGATAAAGAAAAATTACAGGAAAGATTGGCGAAATTATCCGGCGGGGTTGCGGTAATTAAGGTTGGCGCGGCAACTGAAGCTGAAATGAAATACAAAAAAGTAAAAATAGAGAATGCTGTTTTAGCTACAAAAGCCGCCATTGAACAAGGAATTGTGCCAGGAGGCGGGGTCGCCTTTATAAAAGCAGCGTACGAATTGGATGATCATATGAAAAATGATTTGTCAGACGAGGAAAAAATCGGAGTAAATATAATTAAAAAGGCCTTAATTTCTCCATTAAGGCAAATTGCGGAAAATGCGGGTATTAAAGATATATCAATTATGGTTGAAGACATCAGAAGTGAAAAAAATATCGGTTACGACTTTACAAAAGTTGATTCAAAAAACATTAAAAAAGGAAGAACCGATATGATTGAATCCGGCATAATCGACCCATTGAAAGTCGTAAAAGGAGCATTGCAAAATGCTGCTTCAATGGCTTCCATATTTTTGACAACCGAGGCCGGAATAACTGAAATTCCTGAAGAAAAAAAAGAAAACCCGATGCCGCCGATGGAATATTAATAAATAACAATTAATTCACCTTGTTAAATATCCCGCACTGCGGGATGCCGCTACGCGGCATTTAACAGGGTAAATAAAAATATGACTCTTTTATATGTGATTATAGTTTTTGCGGTTTTAATAATTTTATGGATAATTGGAACCTTCAATGGTTTTATCCGTTTGAGGAATCGGACAGACGAGGCTTGGTCTGATATTGATGTTCAATTGAAAAGAAGGCATGATCTGATCCCGAATTTAATCGAAACCGTCAAAGGGTATGCAGCCCACGAAAAAGGTCTTTTTGAAAAAGTCACAGAGGCCAGGGCAAAAGCAATAAGCGCTCAGGGCGTAGAAGAAAAAGGCAAGGCGGAAAACATGCTTTCAGGTACCTTAAAAACTCTCTTTGCTGTTGCTGAAAATTATCCTGACTTGAAAGCCAATGCCAATTTTCTTGAATTGCAAAGAGAATTGTCTGACACAGAAAACAAAGTTCAAGCATCCCGCAGATTTTACAATGGCAATGTCCGCGATTTGAATATCAAGATAGAAAATTTTCCGTCAAGAATTATTGCCGGAATTTTCGGGTTTAAGAAAAGAGAATTTTTCGAAATAGGGGAAGCGGAAGAAAGAGAAGTTCCAGAAGTAAAATTCTAATTATTTGTCCCAAGAAAGCGGTCCGCTCGTGGCGGACCGCTTTTTAATAATTCTGTATCTGTGATAAAATAATATTATGGTTATTGTTTATCTGGTAATTTTTATAATTGCCTGTTATTTTTTGGCCAGAAGCGGTTCAGCGCTGGTCAAGTTGCTGGCTGCCTTGTCTCAACGGCTGAAAATAACTGAATATGTTTTTGCCTTTATTTTAGTGACTTTCGCCACAACCTTGCCTGAATTTTTGGTCGGCATTACTTCGGCTTTCCGCGGCGCCTCTGTTATTGCGTTGGGCAACAGCATCGGTTCAAGTTTGGTAAATATCAGTTTTATTCTGGGCTTGATTGCCGTTTTAACAAAAGGAATGAAAGTTGAATGCAAAATCGCCAAAAGAGACGCCTGGATTATTTTTTTTATCGCTTTGATTCCTTTGCTTTTGCTTTTTGACAGAAAAATATCGCGAGCCGAGGGTTTTCTTTTAATTGTTGTTTTTGGATGGTATATTTATCATTTATTAAAAGAAAAAGAGACAATGCAGCAGCGAGTCCATCATTTTAAAGGCGAAGTAAAAAATTTTAAATTTTTAAAGCAGTTATTATATTTCGTAATAGCGGCGGCAATTTTAATCGGCAGTTCCTGGGTAGTTGTGGATATGGCAAAATTAATTGCCAGAAATTTGTATCTGCCCCTAAGCTTGATAAGTATAATTTTGGTTGCAATCGGCACTTCTTTGCCAGAGCTGGTTTTTGGAGTTAGAGCTGCTATTGCCAAACACGAAGGGTTGAGCTTGGGAAATTTAGTTGGCAGTGTTGTTGTCAATTCAACCTTAATTTTGGGCATAGTGGCGATAATTAATCCGATTGTTGTTGAAAACGTAAAAATCATTTATGTTGGCGGCGCGTTTATGATGGTGGCGATTGTCTTGGCGAATATTTTCCTCGCCACTCGCAATAAAGTTTCTTGGAAAGAAGGTTTGTTTTTGATAATTTTCTACATTGGCTTCTTGGTTGCTGAGTTTTTAATAAAATAGTAATATAATATCAATGGCTTATTTTTTATACATAATTATTTTTGTTTTGCTGGGAGTTGTTTTGTATTTGATTTTTGGGAAAAAAGACAAAGGGCTGACAGATGAGCTGAAAGAAATCAGAAAAGAAATGGCAGAATCAAGGGAAAAAAATATTGATTCTTTGCAAAGGCAATTGGAAGAAAGCGGTAGAATCGCCAGAGATGCCACGGTTCATATCAAAGATGTCACTTCCCAGTTGGAAAAAATTCACGCCGACAACCAGCACGTAAAAGACGTTAAAACTCAATTGGATAAATTGACTGATGTTTTGGCAAATCCCAAGCAAAGGGGGATTTTGGGCGAATATTTTTTAGCAACATTACTGGAAAATATATTTCAGCCAAATCAGTATAAATTGCAGTATAAATTCAAAGACGGTGAAATAGTTGATGCGGTTATTTTTATAAAGGATAAAATTTTGCCCATTGATTCTAAATTTTCTTTGGAAAATTATAATCGGATTTTAGAGGAAAAAGATCCAGCAGGAAAAGAAGAGCTGGAAAAATTATTCAAGCAGGATTTGAAAAAAAGAATTGAGGAAACTTCGAAATATATCAGGCCGAGCGAAAATACAATGGATTTTGCTTTCATGTTCATTCCATCAGAAGGAATTTATTATGATTTATTAATAAATCAAGTCGGAGCTGTTAAGATAAGCACTTACGATTTGATTGAATACGCTTTTAAGGAAAAGCACGTGATAATTGTTTCGCCAACCTCTTTTTACGCTTATTTGCAGACGGTTTTGCAGGGATTGAGAGCATTGCAAATTGAGGAGTCAGCCAAGGATATTTTGAAAAAAGTTGAGGTTTTGCGTAAGCACCTCTTGAATTATGATGATTTTCTTGCTAAACTGGGAACACATCTTGGAACAGCGGTTAATGCTTACAATAAAACCTATAAAGAATTCGCAAAAATTGAGAAAGATACGGCGCGACTAATTGATTCAAAAGAAAAAGTGGAGCCGATGGAATTGGACGCGCCTAAGAATTTAGAAGAATAATATTTAATAATATGAAAGCAATTATTAAAACTGGCGGGAAGCAGTATTTAGTTTCTCCTGGTGATAAAATAAAAATAGAAAAAATTATTGGCAAAGAAAACGAAGAAGTGAACTTTGCCGATGTTTTATTGATTGAAAAAGACAATAAAGTTGAAATTGGCAAGCCAGTAATAAAAAATGCCAAAGTTATTGGCAAAATTTTAAAACATGGCAAAGGCGACAAAATTATTGTTTATAAGTATAAACCCAAGAAAAGATATCAGAAAAAACAAGGTCATAGACAGCCATATACAGAAGTTGAAATAAAAGAAATATCACTTTCTTCCTAAAAGTGCATTTGTCAAAGTATCTTCGTCCATGTATTCCAGTTCGCTGCCAGTTGATAATCCGCGACCCAAGCGGGTTATTTTTAATTCTGGATAATTTTTCTTTAATTCTTCCAACTGCCGGGCTGCATATAAAGCGATTGTTTCTCCTTCTAATGTTGCATCAGTGGCAATGATTGTTTCTTTTAAATCTTTTTTTGCCCGTTTAATCCTCGTGATTAATTCTTTTAATCTGGCCAATTGTATTTCTTCGTCTTCTGTTCCGATTACATAATAAAGGCCGTTGTATCTTTTTGTTTTTTCAAATGACTCAATGTCAGTATCTTTTTCGATTATGCAAATTGTAGCGCGGTCGCGGTTTTTATCTTTGCAAATTTCACATAAAGACGGCTTGTCCTCCGTAGCTTTAGCGAAGGAGGATTCTATTGCTCTATTGCAAAACGCGCAATGTTTTATTTTTTTCAAAACAAAAAGTTTTTTGGCGAATTTTTCAATTTCCTCTTTTGACTGGTCCAATAAATGAAAGACAAAACGAGCCGCTTGTCTTGGTCCGACAGACGGAAGTTTCGAAAATTCGTCAATCAAATTTTGAATTGAATGTGGTAACATTATTCTTTTTCGTATCTTTTTGCTAAATTCTTAAACGTAACCTGGTTTTGGTCAAAATAAAGTTCAACTTGGCCGATTGGGCCGTTTCTATGCTTGGCAATAAATATATCAGCAAGATTTTTCCTTTCGCTTTGTTTCATATCTAAATCTTCTCTATAAATAAAAAGCACAACATCAGCGTCTTGTTCCAACGAGCCGGATTCTCGCAGATCAGCCAATCTTGGAATTCTTGGCGAGCGTTGTTCAGTGGCTCTTGAAAGCTGGGAAATAGCAATTAACGGGACATTGAGTTCTCGGGCAAGGGTTTTCAAGGAACGGGAAATTTCAGTCATTTGCTGAACAATGTTTTCTCGTGTTTCTGAAGGCATAATAAGTTGGATATAATCAACAAGAATTAAACCCAATCCATGTTCTGCCTGAAGCCGCCTGGCTTTGGTTTTTATTTCCATTACTGTTGAACTGGGGCTGTCGTCAATAAAAATAGGGCTTTCAGAAAGAACGCCGATTGCTTCCTGTATTTTTGTAAAATCGTTTTCTTCGCCCTTGCTTGAAAGCCGGCCTGTTCTTAATTTCCATAAATCAATTTCCGCCTGAGCGCACAATAAGCGGTCAACCAATTGAGCTGATGACATTTCTAAGCTGAATATTCCGACCGGTATTTTGTGTTTAACAGCGACATTTCTGACAATATCCAGGCCAAGAGTTGTTTTGCCTAAACTCGGCCTTGATGCGAGAAGAATGTAATCAGATTTTTGAAGGCCGGCTAAAATATTGTCTAGATCAGTAAACCCAGTCGGGATTCCGCGCAACGCGCCTCCTTCTTTTTTGTGCAATTGGTCAATTCTTTCAAAGGCTTCTTCAAGAGCCGGTTTTATTGGCATAAAAAATTGTTTTATTGAGCGCTGGGAAACTTCAAAAATATTTTTTTCCGCTTCGTCCAGCACTTTTTCCAAATCCTCTTCTTCTTGATAGCCTAATCTTGCTATATTATGGGCCGCATCTATCAAATCACGCAACATTTTCTTTTTTTGGACTATTTTTGCGTATTTAACAACATTGGCCGCGGTCGGAACCGTGTTTACTAATTCTGTTAGATAACTTGAATCGCCGATTTTTTCCAATACCTTTTTTTCTTCCAGTCGGTTTGAAACAGTCATAATGTCAATTGGTTCGTTCTTTTCAAAAAGCTCAATCATTGTTTCAAATATGATTCCATGGGTATCCCTGTAAAAATCTCTGGCCGTTAAAATATCGCCGATTTTAACAATGGCTTTTTTGTCAATTAGAATAGAGCCCAAAACCGATTGTTCGGCTTCAATGCTTTGCGGGGGCAATTTTTCAAATTTGTCATTTCTTGCCATTGATTTAAGAATATCAGAATTAAAAACCCGCCGTCAAACCGCGCCTTGTTTAAAAAATGGGGATAATTGACATTTGATTTATAATTTGCTATTTTTTTATAGAAGGAGGAAATATGATAGAAATTATTGTTGTGTTGAGTTTGAAGTTCTTTTTCTTTTTCTTTGGTGGTATTATAATTCTCATTGGTCCGCTTGTTTGTATTTCGGGGGTGAATGGTTTTTATATTCTACGTTCGATTTTAAAAAATCCCGAGGATTGATTTTATCCTCGGGTTTTGTGTTTTAAAAAATTTTAAATTTTCTTTACTTTTTGCCCTTCGGCAGTATCCAGGATTTGATAGCCGAGGGATTTTATTTTATCGCGGAGTTCGTCTGATTTTTGGAAATCTTTATTTTTTCTGACTTTTTCGCGTTCTTTGATTAATTTCTGAACATCTTTTGGAACGTCCAGCGTTTCTTTTTTTAGTAAATCCAGTCCGAAAACTTTATCCATTTCCTGAATGGTTTTTATTTTACTGGTTGTTTTTTTGTCTCTGACCAGTGTCCATAAAATACTTAATGCTTTTGGCATATCCAAATCATCATCAATCGCATTTTTAAACTTTTTAAGATAGGTTTTATTTATTTTTTTGTCGTCTTTGATTTCTGAAATAATATTTTTTAATCTTTCATATGCGCCTTGTGCGTCCTTAAGATTCTTTTCGGAAAACTCCAAAGGAGAGCGGTAGTGGGCATTAAAAGTGAAATATTTATAAGTAAGGGGATTGAATCCTAGTTTTTCGAGTTCGGAAATTGTATATAATCCGCCTTTTGATTTTGAAACCTTTTCACCTCTAAATGTTAAAAATTCTCCGTGCACCCAATAATTTACGAATTTTTTTCCGGTAGCAGTCTCGGATTGGGCAATTTCATTTGGATGATGTATTGGAATATGATCAATGCCACCAGTATGAATATCAAAATGTTCTCCTAGGCACTTCATTGACATTGCCGAACATTCAATATGCCAGCCAGGAAAACCGACTCCCCAAGGCGACTCCCATTCTTGTTGCCGTTTAGGTCCCGAGCCGGGTTGAGGAGAGAATTTCCACAACGCAAAATCAGTAATATTTTTCTTTTCACCTAAATCAATTCTTTTGCCGGCTCGAAGTCCTTCCTTTTTGAGCTTTGCCAATTGACCGTAATTTTTTAGTTTTGAGGTATCGAAATAAATTCCGTCAGAGGTTTTGTAGGTATAATTTTTTTCCTCAAGCTTTTTAATTAAGTTGATTTGTTCTTTAATGTGTTCTGTCGCTTTGCACCAGATATTCGGTTCAATGATGTTTAATTTTTTAAAATCATTTTTGAAAATCTGCCAATAATAATTTGTAATTTCTTTGGCAGTTTTGTGCTCTTTTTGCGCTGATTTTTCTATTTTGTCTTCGCCCTCGTCGGCATCAGAGGTTAAATGCCCAACATCAGTAACATTTATCACGTGTTTAACTTTATAATTGTTATAAAGAAACATCCGTTTCAGGACATCTGAAAAAATATAGCTTCTTAAATTTCCAATATGTTGGAACCAATAAACAGTCGGTCCGCAAGTATAAATTCCAACAAAACCCCTTTTAATGGGCTTAAAAATTTCTTTTTTGCGAGTTAGGGTATTATAAATTTTTATAGCCATTTTTTTGCTTTAAAGATTATCAACATAAATATTGTAGCAATAAACATTATTCCGAGGATTATCCAAAAATCATATGGCATACCGATAATCGGTATGTGCTTGGCATCTATACTGAACAAAGTGGCCAGAAGCGTGAGGGGAAAAACAACAACCGAAAACATGGTTAATATTTTCATAATAAGATTTGTTCTGTTGCTTAGCCATGAATCGTTTGAGGCCTGTAATGATTCTATTGTTTCTTTGTGGTTTTCCAGTAAATTCCAAACTCTGGTATAATCGCCGATAATATCATTAAAATATGGTTCTAATTTTGGGCTGAAAAATTCCAATCCGCGGCTTTTCAATGACGAGAGGATTATTTCTTGTGGTTTTAATGTTCTGCGAAAATTTAAAATATCTCTTCTGATAAAAAGTATTTTTTCAAGCATTTTTGTTTCTCCTCTTATGCCTTTGATTTTAAACATTTTATCTTCAATCTCATCCAATTTTTTCGTAATATGGTCTATTTGGCGCAAGGAAAAATTATTTAACTCTTGAAGTATGCAGTGCAAAAGCAAAGCAGGCGAATTTTGAAAATATAGATATTGCTGGTCAGTTTGGCATTTTTTCCAGAATTCCTGAAGCGGATGAATTTTGCCGTAGCGGACAGTTATAAGAGTAGTGGGCGTTATAAGAAAATCGATTTCCATTGATTTGCTAGTTTGTTCTTTTTGGCTGTAAATCGGAAAATGGAGAACCATATAAAGATAGTTATCGTAATTTTCCACTTTCGGCCGAAGAGTGGGGGAAAGAAGTTCATTTAAGACAATTGGATGAAAGTGGAAATTTTCATTTAAATATTTAATATCTTTTTCTGTTGGGTTGACAACATCAATCCAGTTTAAATTTTGAATTTTAATTTTTTCCATACAATTAGCGGTTAATAATTATTGATTAAATTATACCATAGAAACAAGCAAAAAACATCAAACAATGATTAGCACTCTTGACCTTGTTAAATCTTTTGCTTTGGCAAAAGAAAATCGGAGATTTTATTTAACAGGGTTGACAAGGATATTTTTGATGAGTAATATTAAATTAGCACTCTGATGATGAGAGTGCTAATATATATGACAGAGAGACAGCGAAAAATTTTAGGAGTGATTGTAAAAGAATATGTTGAGAGCCCAAAACCAGTGAGTTCTAAATTTTTAGCGCAAAAATTGAAACCCGAACTGAGCTCGGCCACAATCAGAAATGAAATGATGGAATTGGAAAAAAGCGGATATATCCAGAAGCCCCACACGTCAGGAGGCAGAATACCAACCGAAAAAGCCTACAGAATTTTTATAAAATCATTAGAAGGCAAGGAAGTAAAAGTTCCTATAAAAGTAAATAGAGAATCGCCGGATGAAACATTTAAGCGGGTTACTCAGATCTTGGCGGAAATGTCAGGCGGGCTGGCTTTTGGCGGAATCAAGGGGTTGAATAATTTTTTTCAATCGGGCCTTTCTAATTTATTAAGAGAGCCGGAATTTGAAGACAGGGATTGTTTTTCGGAAATAGCCGGAATGATGGAGGAATTTGAAAATCATTTTGACGAGATATTTAAGGAAATCTCGGAAAGTGAAACAAGGGTTTTTATCGGCCATGAAAACCCTCTAAAAAAAACAAAGAAGTTGAGCTTAATTGTTTCAGGTTGTAAAACTTCTGGTAAAAAACATGGAGTTATTGGATTATTGGGACCAATAAGAATGAAGTATAACTACAACATTTCACTAATTAATAAATTAAGAGAATTATTGGAAAATCATGACTAAAGACGACGATATAAAATATGAAGCGGACTTGTCCGCCGAAGTCCCGACCGATGTCGGGACGAAGGTGGAAGAGAAGATTAAAAAAGCCAAAGACAAATTAAAAATTTGCGAGCAGGAGAGGGCGGAATATTTGGCTGGGTGGCAAAGAGCCAAAGCGGATTTGATAAATTATAAAAGAGAACAAGAGCAGAAAATTTCCGAGATTTTCAGATTTGCCAACGAGGGTTTGATTTTTGAAATTTTGCCAATTTTGGATAGTTTTGAAGAAGCATTAAAACATCCGCCAGTTGGCGGACAAGCTAGTAAAGACGACGGACTTTTACAAATTTATAATCAATTGAGAAACGTTTTGAAAAACCAAGGATTTGAAGAAATCAAATCCCTTGGCGAAAAATTCAACCCTGAATTCCATGAAGCCATAGGCGAAATAGAAATTCAGAAAGGAGCTCACCCTGAGCTTGTCGAAGGGGGAATTGTCGTTGAGGAAGTTCAAAAAGGATATAAACTGAATGGAAAAGTAATTAGAGCTTCAAAAGTTAAAATTAATAAATAATAAATAAGTAAAAAAATTCACCCTGTTAAATCCTGCTACGCAGGAATTGCAGAGCAATTATTTAACAGGGTAAAAACATATGTCAAAAATATTAGGTATTGATTTGGGCACGACCAATTCGGCAATGGCAATTGTTGAAGCAGGCGAGCCGAGAATAATTGAAAATAAAGAAGGAAACAGAACAACTCCTTCTATTGTTGCTGTTTCAAAAGCAGGAGAGCGATTGGTCGGTCTTTTGGCAAAAAGGCAGGCAGTGACTAATCCCCGGAACACTATTTTTTCCGTTAAGCGATTAATCGGTAGAAGATATTCTGACCATGAAGTCCAGAAAGATAAAAAACTTTTGCCTTATGAAATCAAAGAATCAAAAGAAGGCGCAGTGGAGGTTAAAATGGAAAGCAAATGGTATCAGCCAGCGGAAATTTCTGCGATGATTTTGCAAAAATTAAAACAAGACGCAGAAGACCGCTTGGGAGAGAAAATAGAAGAAGCGGTTATCACTGTGCCGGCTTATTTTGATGATTCCCAGAGAAAAGCCACTAAAGATGCGGGCGAAATTGCCGGCTTGAAAGTGCGAAGAATTATCAATGAACCGACTGCGGCTGCTTTGGCCTATGGATTAAATAAGAAAAAAGACGAGCAAATCGCAGTTTTTGATTTTGGCGGCGGGACATTTGATATTTCGGTTTTGGAAGTTTCCAAAGACACGGTTGAAGTAAAAGCAGTGGGCGGGGATACTCATTTGGGCGGCGATGATTTTGACCAAAAAATAATGGATTGGCTGGTTGCTGAATTCAAAAAAGATCAAGGCATCGATTTAACAAAAGATGTTCTGGCATTACAGCGGTTAAAAGAAGCAGCGGAAAAAGCCAAACATGAGCTTTCATCGTCAATGGAAACTGAAATAAATATTCCATTTATAACTTCGGACGCCAACGGGCCAAAACACTTTAATATAAAATTTACACGCGCCAAGCTGGAAAGTTTGGTTGGCGATTATATTGACAAGGCGATTCAAATTACAAAAAAAGTTGTTGGCGATTCGGGATTTAAATTGTCGGAAATTGACGAAGTTGTTTTGGTCGGTGGCCAGACCAGAATGCCATTAATGCAGCAGAAAGTAAAGGAATTATTCGGAAAGGAGCCGCACAAGGATATTAATCCTGACGAAGTGGTTGCAGCGGGCGCAGCTGTTCAGGCAGGGATTTTCCAGGGAGATGTCAAAGATGTTTTGTTGTTGGATGTTATTCCTTTGTCTTTGGGCATTGAAACATTCGGCGAAGTGAATACTGTTATTATTCAGAAAAATACGACCGTGCCAACCGCCAAAAGCCAGATTTTTTCAACTGCCGCCGATAGCCAGCCGTCCGTGGAAATTCGTGTTTTACAGGGCGAAAGGCCAATGGCAAATGACAATAAAACTCTTGGCAGATTTATTTTAGACGGCATTCCGCCAGCGCCAAGAGGTATTCCTCAGATTGAAGTTACTTTTGATATTGACGCGAATGGAATTTTAAGTGTTACTGCCAAAGACAAGGCAACGAACAAAGCGCAGTCAATCAGGATTGAGGGTTCTTCCGGTATTTCCAAAGACGAAATTGAAAGAATGAAAAAGGAAGCGGAAATTCACGCGGAAGAAGATAAAAAGAAAAAAGATTTTGTTGATGCCAGAAATATGGCTGATACTCTGGTTTATACAACAGAAAAAACAATGAAAGATTTCGGCAATAAGATCAAAGAAGAAGATAAGAAAGAAATTGAAGAAAAAATTGAGGCGCTGAAAAAGATTAAGGATGGCGACGATATTTCTGCAATTAAAAAAACTTCGGACGAATTGTCCCAAGCTATTCAGAAAGTCGGTACAGAACTTTACAAAGCGCAACAAACAGAGCAGAAAAAACAAGACAAAGAACCGGATATAAAAGAAGGGGAAATAGAGGACAATAAAAAATAATTATCAAGATATGCAAAAAACTCATAAAGAAATAATACTCGGCGCAGCCGTGGTATTACTTGGCTTATTTTCGTGGTATTTTCTCCGCTATATTTTTTATGTCGGTAATTTAACAATAGGATGCTGGATTTGGGGAGGAATTTTATTTATTTTATTCGGAGTTGCGCTGTGCTTGGCAATGCTTCTGATTGATAACAGGGCAATTTTATTCGGTTCGTTCGTTTTGACCGCTGCCTTGTTTTTTGTTTTTTTTAATAATGAATTATTTTATTATTTTATCGCAATCTTGATTTTGATAGCAGCGTTTGCTGTTGCCAATAAAAAAATCAGGAAAGAAGAAGAAGTTCAGGTAAATTTGGATTTTTGGAGAATATGGAAAAGAGGGTTGCCATGGCTGATTACGATTTTGTGCCTGATAATCGCTTTGGCTTATTATTTTTCTCCGGAACCGGCAAAATTTCAGCAAAAAGAAATTCAGATTTCCAGAAACAATTTTAATTTGATTTTAAGGCCTTTGGAAGGATTGATTTCAAAAAGATTGCCCAAAGAGATAGGGGATTTGAACGTCGAAGCAATACAATCATTAAACAAAGAACAAATAAAGGATTTAAAAAATCAATACAATATTGAAGTTAAAAAAGGCGACACCATAAAAGATGTTTTGTATAAACTGGTTAATTTTCAGCTTAACAGTGTTAGTGGTCCGTATAAAAAATTTATTCCCTTTGGTCTGGCAGTCGGTTTGTTTATTACTCTAAAAATTATCAGCATTCTATATATGGCAATTGTGATTATGTTAAGCTGGCTGATATTAAAAATTTTAATCGTTCTGAAATTTGTAAGATTAGAGAAAATCCAAAAAGAAGTAGAAACAGTAAAATTATGAGCAAAGATTACTACAAAATTTTGGGCGTAAATAAAGATGCCAGCAAAGACGAGATAAAACAGGCATACAGAAAATTAGCTCATCAACATCATCCTGACAAGCAGGGCGGAGATGAGAAAAAATTTAAGGAAGTCAATGAAGCATATCAAGTTTTATCCAATGACGAAAAACGCCAGCAATACGACCAGTTTGGTTCAACTTTTGAGGGTTTTCAAGGCGGACAGGGCTTTGACTTTTCTGGTTTTCAGGGAATGAATTTCGAAGATTTGTTTAGTAGGGGCGCATCGGACTCGGGCTGGGATTTTTCCGATATTTTTTCCGCTTTTACTGGCGGAGGCCGTAGAAGATCTGTTCAAAAAGGCAAAGATATTGTGGTTGATATGGAAATTGATTTGGAAGAGGCGTTTACCGGCGTTGAAAGGGAAATCAGTTTGAGAAAATTGAGCGTTTGCAAAAATTGTAAAGGAACTGGCGGAGAGCCGGGAAGCGGAAAGAAAAGATGTTCTGAATGCGGAGGCGCGGGTCAAGTCCAGCAAACAAGAAGAACATTTTTTGGCGTATTTAGTCAGGTTAGCGTTTGTCCAAAATGCAACGGCAAGGGCGAAGTTCCGGAAAAAGAATGCAGGAATTGTCGAGGCACAGGCAGGTTGCATGATGTTGAAAATATAAAAATTGATTTGCCAGCGGGCGTGGCTGATGGTCAGACAATCAGGATTTCCGGAAAAGGAGAAATGCCGAAAAAAGACGGGATTGCCGGAGATTTGTATATAAGAGTTCGTATAAGACCTCATAAATATTTTGAAAGAAAAAGGGATGATATTTATTATCATGCTGAGATTAAATTCACTCAGGCGGTTTTAGGAGACAAAATTGAAGTGCCGACTTTGGAAGGAGATGTAAAATTGAAAATTCCGGTTGGCACTGATTCAGGCGTGACCTTTCGTTTAAAAGGAAAAGGAATGCCCAGTATTAATGGTTATGGCCGCGGGGATGAATATGTCCGTATTCGCGTCAAAGTCCCGAAAAAATTATCAAGAAAGGAAGAAGAATTAATTGAGAGATTAAAAGAAGAAGGTTTGTAAAAACCTTCTTTTGTTTTATAATAGAATTATGGCTAATCAACTGGCGACAGTGGCGGGTTTAGAAATTACGAGCTGGGAGTTAATTTTATCGTTATTTCTGCTTGGAATCGGGGTTTTGTTCGCTCTTATTCTTGGCAAGGAGCGGGTTTTTGTTTTATTGTTGGGAGGTTACGTTTCTTTTGCCCTGATGAATGTTGTGCCTTTTAAAAAATTCTTTCCAATGTTTTTCCAGCAAGAGGAAAATTTTGTAGTTTCGATTGTTTTATTTTTGGTTTTAATCGGTTTGATTTATTTTGTTTTTTCTCATTCAATTCTAAAATCGTCAATTAAAAAAAGAACAGGAAAATCTATTGTCCAGTCGTTATTTTTAAGCTGGTTTTTAATTGGAATTATAATGAGCGTGGCGTTTTCTTTTTTTCCCAATGACTTGATTTCTCAATTTAGTCCGATTATTTTAAAAATTTTTAATACTTCTTTGGCCAAAACTTTATGGTTAATCGTGCCGTTAATTTTTATGGGAATATTTAGAAATAAAAGGTCGATATAATAAATTTAGCGATTAGTAAACTAAAATGAAATTTTCTAAAAAATCTTTTGGATTAGCTTCTGGAATTTTGTGGGCAGTCGTAGTTTTTCTGGCAACCATTTATGTTTTAATAAAGGGCGGCGGGAATACTTTGATTTCACTTCAGCAGTTTTTTTGGGGATACAATATTAGCGTATTGGGTGCTTTTATCGGCTTGTTTTGGGGTTTTATTTATGGTTTTGTTTTGGGGTGGCTGTTCGGATTATTACATAACTGGGTTGGTGAATGTTGTAAAAAAAACCAAGGACAATAATATTTATGGAAAATAAGAAAAAGATAATCGCGGCGATGAGTGGCGGCGTGGATAGTTCTGTTGTTGCCGCGATTTTAAAAAACCGAGGATATAATGTCGTCGGTGTTTTTATGAGTATGGGAAAACACAGCAATTCAATTGACGCAAGGAAAGTCGCTAAAATTTTAAACATCCCATTTTATATATTAAACGTCCAAAACGAATTTAAAAAAAGAGTTGTTGATTATTTTATTGATGAATATAAAAAAGGCAATACGCCGAATCCGTGCGTGGAATGCAACAAGCACATTAAATTTAGATTTTTGATTGACATGGCAATGAAATTGAAAGCGGATTATGTGGCAACAGGACACTATGCCAGAATTAAAAAAGGGAAACTTTTAACTGCAAAAGATACAAAAAAAGACCAAACATATTTTCTTTGGACTTTAAAGCAAAAACAATTAAAGAAAATTTTATTTCCGATAGGGGATTATACTAAGATAGAAGTTAGGGCAATGGCGAAAAAATTTAATTTGCAAGTACACGATAAACAAGATAGTCAAGAAATATGTTTTATCAATACTGATATTCAGGATTTTTTAAATAAGAACATTAAAGCTAAGTCAGGCGATATTATTACGACCGAAGGCAAAAAAAAGGGCAAGCACAGGGGACTGGCATTTTATACAATCGGACAGCGTAAAAGAATTAAAATTGGTGGAATCGGGCCTTTTTATGTGGTGAAAAAAGATTTTAAGAATAATGTTTTGATTGTCGGCCAGTCGGATTTCAACGAGGCATTATTTAAAAAAGAAATGATTGTGAAAAATACGAATTGGCTACCGGGTAAGCCGTATTTTGGAAAATGTAAAGTCAAAATTCGTTCAATGGCAAAAGCTGTACCAGCGAGAGTTATGAATTATGAATCAAGAATTAAGAATTGCGTGAAAGTTATTTTTAATGAAAACCAGCGCGCCATAAACCCCGGCCAGAGTGCGGTGTTTTACCTAAAAGACGAAGTCTTGGGCGGAGGGGTGATTATGTGATAATATTAAGTTATGACCACGCGTGAATTAAAAGATAAATATTTGAAATTTTTTGAGAGCAGAGGACACAAAATTATTCCTTCTGCTTCTTTGATTCCGGAAAACGACCCGACGGTTTTGTTTACGACCGCAGGAATGCATCCACTGGTGCCGTATTTGTTGGGCGAAAAACATCCAGCTGGAAATAAATTAGTTAATGTGCAGAAATGTATCAGAACCAGCGATATTGATGAAGTTGGTGATAATGTTCATTTAACTTTTTTTGAAATGTTGGGAAATTGGGGACTCGGAAGCTATTGGAAAAAAGAAGCCATTGAAATGAGTTGGGAATTTTTATTTGATAAAAAATGGCTGGAATTGGATAAAAAAAAGATATCTGTTTCGGTTTTCGCCGGTGACTCTGATGCGTCTTTTGACGAAGAATCGTATAATCTTTGGTTGGAGAAGGGAATTCTCGAGAAAAGAATCAAAAAACTGCCCAAAAAGGATAATTTTTGGGGTCCGGCTGGCAAAACCGGCCCTTGCGGTCCTTGCACTGAAATGTTTTATGATGGAGTGGAAATTTGGAATGATGTTTTTATGGAATTTAATAAAACTGCCGAAGGAAATTACGAACCCTTAAAGCAAAGAAACATTGATACTGGAATGGGAGTTGAAAGGACAGTAGTAGTTTTGAATAATAAAAAAAATGTTTTTGATGTTGAGCCATTAAAATCAATTATTGAAAAAGTAAGAGAATTTGCAAAAACTAAGGACGATAAGGCCGAGAGAATTATTGCTGACCATTTGCGCGCAGCAACTTTTATTATGGGCGACGAAAAAGGAATCGCGCCGTCAAATGTCGAGCAAGGATATGTTGTGAGAAGATTAATCAGACGCGCAATTCGTTATGGCAAAAAAATCGGAATTAATAATGTTTTTTCTTTTAAAATTGCCGAAAAGGTAATCGAATTAATGAACAATGATTATCCGGAATTAAGAAAGAATAAAGATTTTATTATTGAACAACTAATTCAAGAAGAGGAAAGATTCGAAAAAATACTGGAAAGAGGAGAAAGAATAATTGAAGTATCGCCATCGCAATCAGAGGATGAAAGTATTGCAGAAGAACTTTTTAAATTAAAAACCCAAGAAGGTATGCCTTTTGAAATGTCGTGTGACAAAATGAAAGATAAAGGAGTTGAAATAAATGACGAGATAATTGCTATTTACAATGAAAAAATAAAAAAACACCAAAAACTTTCTCGAACGGCGACTGCGGGGAAGTTTAAGTCGGGATTGGCTGATAATTCAGAGGCAGTAACCAAACTTCATACTGCCACGCATTTGTTGTTGGCTGCTTTGCGTAAAGTTTTGGGCGAACATGTTTTTCAAAAGGGCTCAAATATCACCGCCGAAAGATTGCGTTTGGATTTTTCTCATCCGGAAAAATTAACTCAGGAACAACTTAAAAAAGTTGAAGATATTATTAATGAGCAAATTAAAAAAGATTTGCCAATTTACTGTGAAGAAATGTCCCTTGAAGATGCAGAAAAGAAAAACGCAATGGGAGTTTTTGAAAATAAATACGGCGAAAAAGTAAAAGTTTATACGGTCGGCCCTTCGATGGGCTCAGGGCAAGTATTCTCTTGTGAAATTTGCTCTGGTCCGCACATTGAAAAAACCAGCGAACTCGGCCATTTTAAAATCTTAAAGGAAGAAGCATCGTCATCTGGCGTCCGCCGCATCAAAGCAATTTTGGAATAAAAAATTTTTATTATATAATGTAATTGATGGGAATTTGGAAAAGAAATTTAGAAAACAAAAAGAATGTGGTTGTGTTGGATATAGGCAGCCAATTTTTGAAAGCTGTATTAATGGAAATTGATAAAAAAGAGGGAAAAGGAATTGTATTGGGTTGGGCAAAAGAGCCATTGCAAAAAAATTTAGAGGAATCATGCAAGAAAATCATTGAAAAAGCCGAAAAATCAGCAAAAACAAAAGCAGAACAGATTTTCTTGGGAATGAGCAGCGATTTTATAAAAGGCATAAGCGCGACTCTTTGTTATAGGCGCGAAAATCCAAAACAAAAAATAGATCTGCCGGAACTTAAATTTTTAGTGCAAAAAGTGCAGTGGCGCGCATTTGACAATATCAGAAAGGCCTTTGCTCTTGAAACAAACTTGCCAGATACTGATGTTCGGCTTATTAACGCCAACATTGTCAGTATAAAAATTGATGAAAGTCCGATTCACGATCCCTTGGGTTTTGAAGGGGAAAGTTTTTGTCTGACCATTTTTAACAACTACACATCAATTGAAAAATTAAAAGAAATTTTATTTCTAATTTCACGATTGAATTTAGAATTAACAGGCATTAATTCTGTTCCCTATGCGATATGCGACTGCCTTAATTCGGAATCGCAAAACAAAGATTTTATACTTATAGATGTCGGCGGAAAAACAACCGAGATTACTTTAGCGAGAAAGCACGGTGAAACAATAGATACCGATAACTTTTGTTTGGGCGGAAATTTATTTTCAAAAACATTGGCCGATTTTTTAGAGGTCGGAGCAAATGAAGCGGAAATAATTAAAATCAAATATTCTAAAGGAGAGGTAAGCGCTGAAGCAAAAAAGAAAATTGAAAAAATCTTAAGCCCTAATATTTCTTGTTGGGCGAACGGGGTAAAGGTTTTGCTGGACGAATTTTCAAAAAAATACGGTGCCTTGCCGAAAAAAGTTTTTCTTTGCGGTGAAGCAAGTTTTTTGCCAGGCATAAAAGAAATATTAGAAAAGAAAGGACTGAAGCCGGACTTTGTTTTACCGATAGAAATTATTAAAATTCAAAATAAAACAAAATTTCAGGAAATTTCTTGTTTGGCCTTGGCCAATTTATCTTTGGAGTTTCCTGAAAATAATTTATTCGCGCCTATACTCAAAAGAGTAATTAGATTAATTCAAGATTAAATTATGGAAAATTTTTATTTAGAAGAGAGTGAAGAGTTATTTTCAATAATAAACAGGATAAGAAGAAGCCGTGACGATAAGATTGTTTTGGTTGTCCCGCGCGGACTTTCTTCTTTGCGAAGCATAATCAATTTAAGAATTATAAAGGAAGAATCTTTAGAATTGCAAAAAGATGTTTCAATAGTCACTTCCGACGCTTTAATTAAAAAATTGACCCAACAAGCAGGATTAAGAATTTTAGAAGAGGTTGTTTCGAAAAACGAAAAAGATGTTCGCTGGCCGCAACAATTAAAAGAAGCCAGAGGAATAGAAGTTAAATCTGCTGCTGGATCAAGAAAGAAAATTTTATCCGACATTATAAATCCTCGAGATATAGTAAATCTTAAAAAGATTATTCATGAGCCAAAGCCGGAATTAGAGCCAGAAATAGACGAGATAGAATTTACAAACGGAAGAACAATAGACGAAGTAGAGGAAGAGCAAGAAAAAAGCGATATAATTTATGAGCCGAGAAAAAGAGGGATGAGATTTAAATTTTTTACGCCGAAAAAAGTAATTGCATTTTTTATTCTTATCGCCCTGCTTGCCATTGGATTTCTTTTATATTTCGTTTTGCCCAATGCTCAGGTAATTGTGGTGCCTCAAAAAGAATCTGCCCAATTTGAATCAGAAGTTACTGTTGATAAAAATACGGACGCAATCAGCTCCGAAGACAATAGTATCCCGGGCCAGGTCTTTGAATCAGAAATAGAGGACTCAAGAATTTTTCCGTCAACCGGAGAAAAAAATGTTGAAGAAAAAGCAAAGGGAGTTATTACGGTTTATAACCAATACAGCTCTGGTTCCCAAACACTTGTCAAATCAACGAGGTTCCGTTCGTCAGACAACAAAATTTTTAGGCTTGTAAATAACGAGGTTATCCCCGGCGCAATAATTGAAGAGGGCAAGATAATTCCAAGCTCCAAGGATGTTGACGTGATAGCCGACGAGACAGGCGAAAGTTATAATATCGGACCGTCCGATTTTGTAATCCCTGGTTTTGAAGGAACGCCGAAATACGCAAGTTTTTACGGCAAATCAGCAGAATCAATGACTGGTGGGGCAAAAGGAAAAGTTAAGGTTGCGACCAAAGAAGATATTGATGGCGCGATAGCTATTGTATCTGCGGAATTGAAAAATAAAGCCAAAGAAGAATTTGATAAAAAAATTCCTGCTAATTTAAAAATCATGAAAGAAGCTCAGATTGTTGAGGTTTCAGAATCAAAAGCGAGTTTAAAACCAGACCAACCAGGAGGAGAATTTAGCGTTATTGTGAAAGCAAAAGCATGGGGAATGGCATTTGACGAAAAAGACGTGCTATCTTTGATTGAAAAAAATATCAGCGATAAAATATCGGAAAACAAAGTTTTAATACCATCAACGATTAAAATTGACTATAAAAGTTTAAAAATCGACAGCAACAGAAGTAATTTATATTTATCGTGCCAGGTTGAAGTGGATGTTGCTTGGAGATTAAATCAAGATGAAATCAAAAAGAATCTTTCAGGTAAAAATGAAATTGAAGTCAGAAAATACCTTTCATCGCTGATGGAGGTTGATACTGCCAGAGTTATTTTTTGGCCTTTCTGGGTAAATAAAATTCCGAATAATAAAAACAAAATCAAAATAATTATTGAAAATAATTGACATTTATTGACACAGAAGCTAATATAATATATATTTATAAGAAATGAAAAAAGAAGGGATAAAGAAGTCAGGGATTGTAGTTGAAGGACTGCCCAATGCTAATTTTAGGGTCAAATTAAATGATGGCCCGGAAGTTTTAGCTCATATTTCAGGCAAAATGAGGATAAACTTCATAAAAATTTTGCCTGGCGACAGGGTAACCGTTGAACTTAGTCCATATGACGAAACAAAAGGAAGAATAATTTTTAGGGAAAAGTAAAAATATGAAAGTTCGGACCTCGGTAAAGAGAATTTGCGATAAATGCAAAACAGTCCGACGCAAAGGTCGGATTTATGTTATCTGCTCGAATCCTAAGCACAAACAAAGGCAAGGATAAGTTTTATTATGGCTAGAATGATGGGAGTTAATATCCCGGATAAAAAAAGAATAGAAGTTGCCTTAACCTATATATATGGAATAGGCCGGTCTTTGAGCGTAAAGATTTTAAAATCAGCCAATATAGATTTAAATAAAAAAACAGAAGCCCTTACCGAGGGAGAACTTAATAAAATAAAAGCAATTATAGAAAAAAATAATTATAGATTAGAAGGCGAATTACGCAGAGACAAAATGATGAATATAAAGAGATTGAAGGAAATAGGATGTTACAGGGGAATTCGTCATGCAAAGGGTTTGCCTGTCAGAGGGCAACAAACAAAAACCAATTCCCGAACAGTCCGGGGCAATGTCCGCAGGACAATGGGGAGTGGCAAGCGCAGATTAGAAAAGACATAAAATTATGGGAAAAAAGAAAGTAATCAAACAAACAACCGAAGAGGTCATAAAAGAAACAGAAAAAATAGAAGCAGTAGCTAAAAAGCAAAAAGAAACCAAAGGCAAGGTTCTTGACCGGGCGAATGTTTATATTCAGTCAACTTATAACAATACAATAGTTACTATAACGCAAATAACAGGAGGAGTTGTTGCCACAGAAAGCGCCGGAGCTTTGGGTTTTAAAGGGCCGAAAAAATCTACCCCGTTCGCAGCTACAAAAGTTGTGGAGTCATTATTGAATAAAGTAGAAAAAATTAAGCCGAGAGAAATAAATATTTTTGTTAAAGGCGTTGGTTCCGGAAGAGATGCGGCAGTTAGGGCATTGGTAAATGGAGGGTTTGAGGTTTTGTCAATTATTGATATTACGCCGGTGCCTCATAATGGCTGCAGGCCGCCAAAACCACGCAGAGTATAAAATGTTAGACGCAAGATGCAAAAAATGCAGAAGGTCAAGCCAAAAACTCTTTTTAAAAGGAGAGCGTTGTTATACGACGAAATGCGCAATGGTGAAAAAGCCGTATGCTCCTGGCGTTCATGGCAAGAAAAGAAGAGCAGCTCTTTCCGAGTACGGAACTCAATTGGCAGAAAAACAAAAATTAAGACTAATTTACGGGCTAAGAGAAAAACAGCTAAAGAATTATTTTAAGGCAGCTTCTAAAATAAAAGGCGTTTTAACCGAAATAATTTTGAGAAAACTGGAAACAAGAATAGACAATGTTATTTTCAGAGCTGGTCTGGCAGAGTCCAGAATAAAAGCCAGGCAAATTGTGAGCCACGGACATGTTATTTTAAATAACAGAAGAATTACCATTCCTTCAATTGAATTGAAAAAAGGAGATGTGCTTGAAATTAAAGCTTCCAGCCTTAAAAAACCGATTTTTGCAGGCCTAGAAATAAAAATCAAAAAATATAATCCGCCTTCGTGGATTTCTTTAGATAAGGAAAATTTTAAAATTTCCATTTCTCATTTACCGCTAAAAGAAGACATTGAATCTCCCGTTGATTTACAGATGATTGTAGAATATTATTCCAGATAATAAAATACCAATATTTAATATTAAGATTAATAATTAATTCACCCTGTTAAATACCCCGCTATTGCGGGGTCCCGCTTCGCGGGATTTAACAGGGTAAATAAAATTTATGAAGTACAAAATTCTTTTTCCACAAAAGCCAAAAATTATTAAAAAAGAAAACAATAAAGCAGTTTTTGAAATTGACGGCTGTTATCCTGGATACGGAATGACGCTGGGAAACGCCTTTAGAAGAGTCCTTCTTTCTTCTTTGCCTGGCGCAGCTGTCACTTCTGTTAAAATTAAAGGCGCAAGCCATGAATTTTCAACAATCCCTTATGTCTTGGAAGACGTTATTAGAATAATGCTGAATCTGAAACAGGTCAGATTCAGGGTTAATTCTTTGGAGGCCTTGCCTTTAAAGGTTGAACTAAAAGCAACGGGCGAAAAAGAAATTAAGGCAAAAGATATAAAAACCACTTCAGAGATAGAAATTATAAACAAAGATATTCATATTGCAACCTTAACCGACAAAAAAGCAAAACTGGAAATGGAAATTGAAGTTGATGGCGGGCTTGGCTATATCCCGGTTGAACAAAGAAAAAAAGAAAAATTAGAAATAGGAACAATCGCGATTGACGCTATTTTTACGCCCATTACGAAAATCAACTATGAAATCGAAAACATGCGAGTAGGGGAAAGAACCGATTTTAATCGTTTAAGAATTGAAATCGAAACAGATGGCAGTATTACCCCAGAAGAAGCATTCAAAAAAGCAGCCGATATTTTAGTGGAACATTTTCAGATTTTTGGTAGCCAAAAAGAGTCCATAGAACCAGAAAAAGAAAAGAAAATTATAAAAAAAACGTCAAAAAGAAAAAAAAATAAATGAGGCACAGAAAAAAAAGATTCAAATTAACAAAAAATCAAAATCAGCGCAAAGCTTTTTTGCGTAATTTAGCTTCGTCTTTAATTTTGAAAGAAAGGATAATTACCAACGAAGCAAGAGCAAAAAAATTAAGGCCATTTTTGGAAAAATCAATTTCACGGGCAAGAGAAAATAATTTAACCAATAAAAGATTTTTGCTCAGGGATTTTTCAATTAAAGTCGTTGACAAATTGCTTAAAGACATAGGGCCAAGATATAAAAACCAGCCAGGCGGATATACCCGATTGATAAAAACAAACACCAGAAAAATCGATGCCGCAAAAATGGTAATTATGGAATTAGTCAAAAAATAATTTTATGTCTAAAAATATTTTTAAAATTGACGCAACGGGTAAATCCCTTGGCAGAATTGCGGCCGAGGCCGCTTCTATTTTAAGGGGCAAAAATAGCACAGAATTTTTACCAAATAAAATTTCAGATAATAGGGTTGTTATTTTCAATACTTTAAAAACGAGAATTACCGGCAAAAAAATCAAAGACAAAAAATATATCAGACATAGTGGTTATCCCGGCGGAGTCAAAATTATTTCATTGGAAGAAGTTTTAAAAAAAGATCCAAACAAACCTCTAAAAATAGCTGTTTATGGCATGTTGCCAAAAAATAAATTAAGAGATAAATTAATAAAGAATCTTAAACTTTATGCCGGAGAACAAAAAAACTAAGACACAGAAACCCGAAAAATATTATGAAGCGACAGGCAGGAGAAAAAGGGCAATAGCAAGAGTTAGAATTATTACTTGTAATTCTTCTCAGTCAATAGAAGAAGGGCAGTTTTTAGTGAATAGCAAGCCGTATAAAGAATATTTTCCTACTGTTTTTTTACAGCAGATAGTCGAAAGCCCTTTTCAGAAATTAAAATTAATGGCTAAATTTGGCGGTACGGCCAAGGTTAGAGGGGGCGGAATAAATGGCCAGGCAGAAGCAATAAGGCATGGAATTTCAAGAGCCATGATTGTTTTTGACCCCAACTTTAGAAAAAAACTTAAAAAATCAGGATATCTTACAAGAGATTCAAGAGAAAAAGAAAGACGAAAATTCGGTCTTAGAAAGGCTCGCAGAGCGCCGCAATGGAGCAAGAGGTAATATTTTATTTAGAGATCAATAAAAAACGAGGGCCTTCCACCCCGTTTTTTATTGACAAAAACAAATAATAGGTGTATAATAGAACATATGGTAAGGATACTGGAAAATTTAAATAACGGCTTGTTTCCCAACAGCAGAAACAGTTTTAAGCCATCAATTTTAAAGCCAAAAAATCTTTTTGTTTTGGCGATAATCCTTATAGTTGTTAAATTTTTGATTTTTTCCTGGTTCTTGTATTTTCCCAGAACGAATTATTTTGCAATAGTGGCGAGTTCCGACTTGATTGAATTTACAAATCAGGAAAGAGCGAAAGCAGGCTTGTCTCCTTTGTCAATTAATCAAAAATTGATTTTAGCGGCCCAGAAAAAAGCCCAAGATATGATAAGCAAAGGATATTTTGCCCATACCAGCCCCGACGGCTTGTCTCCTTGGTATTGGCTGGATAAAGCTGGCTATAAATATGTAGCAGCTGGAGAAAATTTGGCCAAAGATTTTACGGACAGCAATTATCTTCACAACGCCTGGATGGAATCTTCTTCCCACAAAGCAAATATTTTAAACAAAAATTACCAGGAAATCGGAATAGCGGTTATTGAAGGGGAAATCGAAGGCAAAAAAACAACCATTGCTGTTGAGTTTTTTGGAAAATCTTCGTCTTTAGCCTCAAAAGTGGCCACAACAACAAAAGAGGAAGTTAAGCCAATTACTATTTCTGAAACCAAAATAGAGTTGCCGCCCGTTGCTGACCAGCCAGAGACAAAACTGGTTAAAGGGGAAGAAATTGACTTTTTACAGGGTCCGGATGTTTTTAGGCAGCGCAATATTGCAAAAAATGTTCAGATAGAATCAAAGGGATTATTTTTGAAAATAATAGACAATTCAGAATCTTTTATCAAAAGAACATATTTTATGATTCTTGGTATTCTGGTTTTGATTTTGGCTCTGACAATTTTTATAAATATAAGAGTTCAATATCCAAAATTGATATTCACCGCTATTATTTTTATTATTTTTATTTTCGGGATAGCCGTTTTTAATGGCCAGGCCTTTTTGAATAAAGGACTTGAAATATTGTAAAAATTTATGAAAGAATTTATTATATTTTTCATTATATTTTTTGCCGTGTTTGCTGTTTCCTTGGCGATATTTAACGGCAGATTTATTTATGCCCAATTGAAATATGATTTTTTAGGTCCTGCTCCTGTTGATATTACTGACAACAAAAACAAAATAGAAAAGGGATTGTTTTGGTTACCTGTGTCCGGAAGCGCTGACAATCTTGTAACTTTGGTAATTCCTTCAATAGGTGTAAATGCGCCCATTGTTTTATCGGGTAATACTGATGAAAGTTTGATTCAGAAAGATTTAGAAAAAGGAGTAGTTCGTTATGGTAATTCTAATGTAATTTTGGGTCATAGCTCTGCTTATCCTTGGTATAAGGGGAATTATGGTTCTGTTTTTAGTCTATTAAACAAGCTTCAAATTGGAGATGAAATTTATATATATTCAAATAATAAAAAATATTCCTATAAAATATCGGAAAAACAAATAAATTCGCCAAAAAATATAAGCCTTCAGGAGGCAACCGAAGATTCGGTGATTTATCTTGTTAGTTGTTGGCCCATAAACACAAATTGGAAAAGAATAGCCATTAAGGCAATAGCTATTGACAAGTAATTCAATATATGATATCATTGTGAATATAAGAAAAATAAACAAAAATTATGGAAAATTTAAATTTGGTTTCAAAAAATAAGTTTAATTTTAAGGCAATGGTTTTATTAATCAGTGTCTCTGTTTTGCTTTCTATTTTTATTCCAATTACCAAAGCAAGAGCAGCCGAGTGGTATGACAGCGGGTGGATTAGTGCTTCTGATGCAAGGTTTCATGGCGACAAAATAACCAATGAATGTCCTGGCCAAGTAGGAATCATAGCCACGGTAATCTTAAGCTATGGAGGTAATCCTTGGCGTGCTTGGGTTAATGTTAATGCTCCAGCTGGTAATTATAAAATAGACATGAAGTTGGGATATACCCACAAATTAGGTTCCCCTGATCAAACCAATGAAACAATGCGACTTTATTCTAAAACGGGCATTACCAGTACTGCCGTGCCAACTAATTATACAGATAAAGCGAATGTAGCGGACTTAGACAGTCACACAATAAATCCCGATAGAGAATGTGCTGACCTTGCCAACTCTATACATACCTACAGTAATGTTATTGGCGGGACTTTAAAATTTTCAGAAAATGGCGATTTATTTATTCAGGGTACGGGCGATAGTATAAATGTTAAAGCGGTGAGGATTTATGGTTATAAAGAACACGAAGATCCAGCTCCTACTTGTTCTATTTCTGCCAATCCAACAAGTATTTTAAATGGGCAATATTCAACATTAAGCTGGACATCACAAAATGCAACTTCCTGTACAGCTTCTAATGCGTGGTCAGGAATAAAATCTTTATCCGGAACACAATCTGTTTCACCAGATTCATATTCAACTTATACGCTTAATTGTTCTGGACCGGGTGGATCAGTTACTTGCTCTGCTTCGGTTTCAGTAACAGCAAATCCAGCTCCTACTTGTTCTATTTCTGCAAATCCAGCAAGTATTTCAAATGGACAATATTCAACATTAACCTGGAATTCTACTAATGCAACTTCTTGTACTGCTTCTAACGCGTGGTCAGGAATAAAGTCTTTATCCGGAACACAATATGTTGCCCCGTCTTCTGATAGTACTTATACACTTAATTGTTCTGGAATAGGCGAATCAGTTACTTGCTCTGCTTCGGTTTCAGTAACAGCAAATCCAGCTCCTACTTGTTCTATTTCTGCAAATCCAGCAAGTATTTCAAATGGACAATATTCAACATTAACCTGGAATTCTACTAATGCAACTTCTTGTACTGCTTCTAACGCGTGGTCAGGAATAAAGTCTTTATCCGGAACACAATATGTTGCCCCGTCTTCTGATAGTACTTATACACTTAATTGTTCTGGAATAGGCGAATCAGTTACTTGCTCTGCTTCGGTTTCAGTAACAGCAAATCCAGCTCCTACTTGTTCTATTTCTGCAAATCCAACAACTGTTTCAAGATATGATTATTCAAACTTGACATGGAGTTCATCTAATGCAACTTCGTGCGTCGCCTACAATGGATGGTCTGGAAACAAGTCTCTTTCAGGTTCACAATCTGTTTATGTATCTTCGGGCAATACTTATACTTTAGTTTGTTCTAATAGTTATAATTCAGCTACTTGCTCGACTTCAATTTCAATAAAAGAAGAAAACAATAATCCGGATATTACAATTGATAAATTAGTGCGTAATATTACCAATGGCTATGGTTTTTCAAATTCTGTTAATGCAAATTATAATGATGAGCTTGAATTCTCATTAACAGTTCATTCAACTGGAGATACCACTGCTCAAGATGTGAGGGTTTGGGATAATTTACCCAGTTACTTGACTTATATTTCCGGCAGTACGACTGTTGATGGTTCATATCGTAGCGACGGCATTACCACCGGTGGAATTTATGTCGGTGATTTATATTCCGGCGGAACAAGAACAATTAAATTTAGAGTAAGAGTAAATTCAGAAACCAACAACTATTACTCTACATTAACCAATTATGGTTATGCGAGCGCCGATAATGTCAGCTATGTTTATGATACAGCTACAGTTATAATTGAAAATGAACCAACTGGCACTTCGGACTTAAGAATCAATAAATTGGTTCGTAATCTCAGCGATGCAACAGGATTTTTTGATAGCGTTAATGCTGACCCTGGAAAAGAAGTTGAATTTTCCATCCAATTAAATTCAGTTGGCAACAAAAGTGTCAACAATGTCAGAGTTTGGGATAGTTTGCCTTCTGATTTAACCTATATTTCTGGCAGCACAACCGTCAATGGTTCCTACCGCAGCGACGGAATTGTCAGCGGAGGAATTTATGTCGGAACCATAAATAGTGGTCAATCGATAGATATAAGGTTTAAGGCAAGAGTGTCTTCTTCTATAGTCGGGACCTCGGGCATTATTACAATAGATGCCGGAAATCAAAACATTCAAACATCAAATAATAATTTATCCATTAGCAAGAAAGGAAGAAATATTACACAAAATCAGACCGTTTGGTCTTATACTTTTCCTGCTTATTATGGAGATACATTAGAATTTTCTACCCAAATTACCAATAACAGCGGCAGTACTATTGATAATGTGACGATTAAAGAAAGTTTATCGTCTAACCTCTCATTCGTTTCTAATAGCATAACCATTGATGGAAGCTCTTGGAGTGGAGATATAAATACGAGTATTAATTTAGGGACGATGACAAACGGACAGGTTAAAACCATTAAATTCAGGGCCACGGTTGTCGGCGGCGTCGCTTTGGTCAACGAATCTAAGACTTTAACTAATATTGCCTATGCAAACGGCGACAACATTTCTCAGGTCTATGACCAGGCATCAATAGTGATTAGTGGAACATCAGGACAAGTTTTGGGTGCAACATATGTTTCTACCGGCGCCAATTTGTTCGGCATGATTGCATTAGCGGTTTTATCTTTGATTGTTGCTTTGTTTGTCTATTGTCGTGTAAGAGAAGATAAAATATTGGAAATATTGAACAATAAAAAAACAAGTAAACTGTTAAAACAGTTAATAAAAATATATTTCAAAATGAAATACATATTTACGATTGGTAGCTTAAGGTTTAAAAAAGTGTATTTCTAAAATTTAAAATTATTCTTTTATCAAAAATCCCCCCCGATAAAATCGGGGAGGATTTTTGTTTTTACTATATTTATTTTATGTTATACTATATTCGGTATATATCTATTTTTCTTTTTTTCCTTGTTTCTTTACTTATTTCCAGTTTTCTTAAAAATAATTCCAGTTGTTGGTGCTTATAAATTCTATAATTATTCACTGGGTGCCGATACGGCTTGAGTTTGCCCCGTTTGTCCCAATTTCTTAAAGTTAGGGGACTGACTCCTAAAATTTTAGCCGTTTGCTTTATTGTATAATATTTTTTTTCCATGTTATAATTTGTATGTTGTAATTGTTTTGTATTATAATTGAATTATAGCATAGCACAAATAATAATTAAATTAATAATTTAATAATATGAAAATTCAACTTTTTTTAAGTTCCTTGTTTAAAGGAATAAAACCGGGCAGCGGCGCCGGAATTCAAAGTTTGGCAAGTTTGGATAAAATAATCAAAATTTTGATTTACGCCTTGGTTGTTTTAATTCCTCTTTGGTTTTTGCCGTTAACAGTGAATGTTGTTGATTTTAACAAACAGGCATTAATGATTTTATTGATAGTGGTGACTCTTATTTTGTGGCTTATAAAAATTTTAAGCCAGGGCGAGTTAAAATGGAAAAGCAACATAATCAACATTCTTATTGGAGTGTTTGCTTTGGCCTGCATTCTTTCAACTATTTTTTCTTATCGTCCGTATAACAGCTTGGTTGGTTGGCCGAATCATTTAACAAGTAGCTTGGCGACTGTTTTGGGTTTTCTCGCGCTGTATATTCTGATTGTTAACAATTTTAAAGAAATAAAGAATACCTTTAATCTTCTTTTTGCCTTTTTGGCTTCCTCGGCAGTTGCAAGCGTTGTCGGACTGCTTCAAATTTGGGGCGCCTTTATTTTCCCTTGGGATTTTGCCAAATCAATATCCTTCAACACCATTGGCGGAGTAAATTCTTTGGGGATTTTTTCGGCTGTGTTGTTGACTCTGATTACCGGTCTTTTGTTTGTTATTAAAAGAACAAAAGTGAAAATATTTTTAGTTATTATCGGCATTATTAATTTATTGATTTTATTGAGTATTAATTATTGGATTTTATGGCTTGTTTTGGCAATTGGCATGGCTGTTATACTGATGTTTAGTTTGATGCAGCTTATCAAGCTTGAAGAGAATATTTCTTGGATTGCCTTGCCAATGATATTTTTGGCATTCGCTTTGATATTTTTGGTCTTTAAACCGACTTTGCCGACACGGCCAAATTTACCCATAGAAGTCGGTTTGAATTACAGAGGGGGATTTGAAGTTATAAAAGAAGCGTTTAAGGAAAAACCCATTTTAGGCAGCGGACCAGAAATGTTTGCTCTTAATTATTCAAAATTTAAACCAGAGAACATCAATCAAACAATATTTTGGAATATCAGATTTTCAAATCCTCCTTCGGAAATATTCACGCTGGTTTCAGATCTTGGCGCTTTTGGCTCACTGGCCTTTTTGGCTGTTTTAATTTTCTTTATTTATAGTTTTATAAAGGCCATTATTAGGGCGTCGGAAGAAAAAAACATCTTGAAAGAATTTATAAAAATAAGCTGTTTTGCCGCTTGGCTGGCATTAATGGTGAGTTGGTTTATCTATCCTCAAAATTTTACCACGACTTTTATCTTTTGGTTGTTGTTTTCCCTCTCGCTGGCCAATAACCCGTTATTTAAAGACAAGAGTTATAATCTTAAAGTTTCTCCAAAAATTGTGCTGCTGGTAAGCTTTTCTTTTGTTGTGACAATTATTTTAATTGTCGGCTTTCTTTATGTCGGAGGCACAAGATTTATCGCAGAGGCAAAATACAAAAACGGTTTGGACGCAATACAGATTAAAGGAGAATTAGATGATGGCATTGATAAAATTATAAAATCAACGGTTATTAATCCCTACGAAGACAGGACTTACAGGATTCTTTCCCAGTTGTTTTTGACAAAATTGAACAATGATTTAAATTCAGAAAATGATGACCAGCAAGAGAAATTAAACATTGTCCAGGCAGACGTAGTAAACGCTGTCAATTCTGCTGCCAGAGCCACAAGTTTGTTCCCCGAGGATGTTTCAAATTGGCTTGTAAGGGGGCAAGTCTATTATGCAGTCATTGGCTTTATCAATGGCGCTGACCAATGGGCAGAGGATTCCTACAAAGAGGCGTTAAAATTAGAGCCAAAAAATCCATACATTTACACCGAAATAGGAAAAATATACACAAAAAGAGTTAATTTATTATTGAGCTCCGGAAACAAAGATAAGGAAACACAGAACAAAATCAATGAATATTTGGCTAAGGCATTGGAACAATATGATAAGGCAATCGAGATAAAACCAGATTATTCCCCGGCCCATTATCAAACAGCAATAATTTTTGAGGCGCAAGGCAAATTAAAAGAAGCCATCGCGAAAATGGAAATCAATAGGCAGATTTTACCAAAAGATACTGGGACTTCTTTCCAGTTGGCGCTTCTTTATTATAAGGCGCAGGACTTTGCCAAAGCAAAAGCGGAATTCATAAGGGCAATAATTATAGATCCTAATTTTGCCAATGCAAGATACTTTTTGGGGCTTTTATATGACAGAGAAGGCAATAAAGAAGACGCAATTGACCAATTTGACAGAATTGCCAAGTTAAATCCGGACAATGAACAAATTAAACAGATATTGGAAAATCTGAGAGCCGGCAAACCGGCTTTGGGCATTCCGCCCGAACAGCCAGCGCCGATAGAGCAGGAACCAACAGAACAAAACAAAGAAAATATGCCGTAATTTATGTGTCTGGCAATTCCAATAAAAGTTTTAGAGCTAAAAAACAATAAAGCCATTGTTGATTATATGGGCGAAAAAAGAGAGGTGGACAGCCAATTGGTAAAAGATATTGAAATTGGCGATTACGCCATAATCAGCAATGGCTTTTTGATAAAAAAAGTTTCTGCCAAAGAAGCAGAAGAGATCTTTAATATAATCAAAGGAGCTTAAAATGGAATACACTGGACAAGCATTATTATTGATGAAAAAATACGCAGTAAAATGCAATATCGATTGGAACAATTTGGGCGCTACACTATTTCAACCTCGTTTAGAGGCGAAAGCAAGGTCTATGGGCTCTGAAAAAATTACGACCTCTATAGTTAGATGGTATTGGCTTGAGGATCACAACTCCGTTCTTCAGAAATTATTTGATTCAGGGAAAATTAAAAAGCAGGAGATGGAATATTGTAAGGTTTCAGTTAAGAAGGGGCGTGTTTTTCATCAAAATATGTTTATCGAGACAAGGAAGGGCTCATAATGCCAATGAGCTCTTCATTTTTATTTTTGTTATAATAAAACAATGAACAAAAAGCCAATAGTCGCAATACTTTCTTTGACCTGCTGCGAGGGGTGTCAAGTGGCGATTTTTGATTTAGGAGAAAGATTTTTGGAATTTTTGACTAAGGTCAATATAGGTGATTTTCAAATGACAGAAGAAATGCCCGATGTTGATAAATATGATATTGCTGTTGTAGAGGGGACGGCCATAACCAAAGAGCAAAAAAGGCGATTAAAAATAGTCAGAAAAAAATCTAAAATTCTGATTGCTATTGGCGCTTGCGCTTGTTTGGGCGGACCGCAGGAAATAAAGGATTATAGAGGGGATAAAAAACAAATTTTGAGGCAAATTTATCCCAATATCAGGGGAATTGATAATCCCAATATCAAATCAGTAAAAGAAATGGTTAAAGTTGATTTGGAAATTCCGGGCTGTCCGATAAATAAAGAAGAGTTTTTCGGTTTGATTTTAAAAGTTTTGGCTGGCGAAGTGCCGAAAATTTTGCAAAAGCCGGTTTGCGAAGAATGTCCGAGAAAAAATAACAAATGCTTGTTATTATTGGGAAAGCCGTGTTTGGGAGCAATAAGCTTGGCTGGCTGCGGCGCACCTTGTCCAAAAAATAATTTTCCCTGCGATGGCTGCCGCGGGCCTCATGATAAAATCAATTTGAAAGCAATGAAAAACGCTTTAAAAATCAAAGTCCACTTAGATGATAAAGGCATTGAAATGATATTACAAAGATTCGGCAAATTAAACGAGCTATTAAAAAAATATGAAAATAAGAATTGATCATATTGCGAAAATCGAAGGACATGCGAGTTTTACCGCCGACATTGTAAGCGGAGATATTCGAGCCGCTAAAATTAAAATTGAAGAAGGGGCTCGTCTTTTTGAGGGGATTATGAAAGATAGAAAAGACGAAGAAATACCGGAGATTGGAAGCAGGATTTGCGGAGTTTGTCCTGTCGCCCATAATTTTGCGGGATTTAAAGCCATAGAAAGCGCCTATAAAATTGAAATTAAAGAACCGGCTTTGTCGTTGAGAAAATTAATGGCAACGGGCCAGCTTATAAATAGCCATGCGCTTCATTTGTTTTTCTTTTCTTTGTCTGATTTTTTCGGGATGAAAAGCGATTTGCAATTAATTAATGCTTATCCGGAAAAAACCCATGACGCCGTAAAAATACGGGATATCGGCAATAGATTGGTGGAAACAATTGGCGGCCGTTCGATTCATCCCTTAACCCCTTGTATTGGCGGAATAAGAAAAACGCCCGATTTAAACGAATTAAACCAACTTTTAAACGATTGTAGGAATAACTTGGAATTGACAGTTCAATTGGGAGAATTTTTTATTAATTTAAAATACCCTGATTTTTATCGCAAAACAACTTTTGTTTCTTTGTATAATCCCGATGAATACGCAATTTACGACGGCAAAATAAGTATTGATGGAAAAATAATGGAATCAAAAGAATTTTTCAGCCAGATTAAGGAAGTTCAAGAACAAGATAAGGTTGCCAAAAGAGCACAATTTAAAGATAAAGGATATATGGTTGGCGCATTAGCAAGATTAAATAATCATAGAGAGCAGTTAAACTCACAAGCAAAAAAGTTATTAGAAGAATCAAAATTGGAATTTCCTTGTTATAACCCATTTTACAATATTATGTCTCAGGCAATTGAATTGGTGCATTGTTTTGAAGAAGCAATTAAAATTTTAGATAATTTATTAAAACAAAAAATGGATGTTTCTGAAGCCATTATTCCAAACAGGACAGGGGAGGGGTTGGGAGTTTTTGAAGCGCCAAGAGGGCTTTTGTTTTACGGCGTTAAAATAAAAGACGGAATAGTTAAAAACATCAATATAATTACTCCGACTAATCAAAATTTAACAAACTTAGAAGCTGATTTGGAAGAATTTGAAAGACTGGGAGGGTTTAAAAAATTAAACCATAAAGAAAAAGAAGATAAAATCAAAATGTTAATCAGGGCGTATGATCCTTGTGTGACCTGTGCCGTGCATTGATTTATGCATGATTTTCATTTAGCAGACCAAATATTGAAAACCGTTCTGGAGTATGCGCAGAAGAACAGTTTTAAAAACATAAAAAAAATTGAGCTTGAACTCGGCTCAATTCTTGAACACGACGAAGTAATTTCTCCGGAAAATTTAATTTTTAATTTCAAACTTCTTTCCAAAAACACAATCGCCGAAGCCGCGGAATTAAGTATTAAAAAAATAACAGGGGATAGTTGGAAATTAATTTCTATTGAAGAATAGATCCAATAATTTCTTTATGGCCGTTTAGAAAATCTTTAGCAGATACTGGTTTTTTGCTTTCGAGTTGGATGGTTTTTAAAATTAGAATGTCATTTCCGGTTTGGATACAAAGATTTTTATTGTCATCAAGAAATACTTCGCCGATCTTATAATCGGTTTTTATATTTATTGCATCCACCTCTAAAATTTTTAATTGTTTTTCGTTCCACATAGTGTAGCTCTCCGGCCATTCTTGAAATGCCCTGATTTGTCTTTCAATCTCTTTTGCTGATTTGTTCCAGTTAATTTTCCCATCTTCTTTTTTAATTAATTTGCAAAAAGTTGTCTGGGCATGATCTTGTTCTTTTGGAGTGATTTTCCCGTCAATATAATCGGGTAGGATTTTAATCAATAACTCCGCCCCCAAATTTGATAATTCTTCTGACAATTTTGTATAAGAAATTTTAGGATTTAGGATTTGGAATTTAGAGATTTCCAGAATGGGTCCATGATCCATTTCAGCGTCCATTATCATCAAACTAACTCCTGTTTCAATTTCTCCATTCAAAATAACCGACTGAATAGGAGAGGCGCCTCGGTATTTTGGAAGTAAGGAAGGATGAATGTTTATGGCCTTGTATTTTGGGATATCCAAAATCTCCTGTGGAATAATCTGACCATAGGCGCATAAAACTATCAAATCAGGAGCCAATTCCTTGATTTTAGCCACCCATTCCGGCTTCCTAATCTTGTCTGGCTCCAGGACGCTTAAATTGACCCCCAGAGCCCATTTTTTGACAGGGGAGGGGGTAAGTACCTGTTTTCTGCCAACCGGCTTGTCTGGGGTAGTTATAACAGAAATAACCTCAAACTGATTATTTAAAGTACTATAAAACTTGCGGAAAACATTCTCTGCAAATTCCGGCGTCCCCATTAAAATTGTTTTAATTTTATTTGACATTGTCGCAAATTAGTATTCCATTTAAGTGGTCGAGTTCGTGTTGGATTGCGCGGGCTAATAATCCTTTGGCTTTTAGTTTGAATTGTTTGTTATTTTCATTAATGGCTTTTATTTTTATGGACTTGGCTCTTTTGGTCGGGATAAAAACATTCGGCAAACTTAAACAGCCCTCCTCAATAATTTCTGTTTTTTTAGACATTTTAATAATTTCCGGATTTATAAAAACGCATTTTTTTGACAATTCAGAATTTATGACAAATAGTTGTATATTTTTGCCGACTTGGTTGGCAGCTAATCCAACGCCATTTGCTTCAATCATTGTTTCTATCATTTCTTCTATTAAATTCAAAATATTCTCATCAATTTTATCAATTGGCTGGGATTTTTTTCTTAAAATAGGATTATTTTTTCCTGTTTCAATTTTTAGCATTTTGTTTTTTTTGCTCTTTGATAAAAACATAAATAACTTGGCTGAAGATTTTATGTTTTTTGATTGCTTAATTTCTGAAAATATCTGATAAGCCCTGTCTTTGCCGATTCTTTTTATTACTCCCAAGTATAGCGCGAATTTTTTCGGCTCCCCACAATATTCGCTAATATCTTTTGCCAGAGCATGGATTTCCGAATGCATGCCCCTTACTGGTTTAAATCGCGATTTTATTGATTCTTTGTATGATTCATCCATATATTTCTATTTTAGCATTTTAAAGGTTATAATAAAAATATGAAAAGACGATTATTTATTGCTATAAATTTGCCGGAAAATGTTAAGAAAAAACTGATTGAATACCGAGAGAAGTGGTATAATCTTAATCCAGAATTAATCCGATGGGTTAAGAAGTTTAATCTCCACATCACTTTGGTTTTTATTGGCTATGTAAGCGATGATGAAATGTATAATATTTGTAATATTGTAAAAGAAACAGCCAAAAAACACGAGCCATTTTTTATAAGAATGGAAAGGATTATTCTTGGTCCGTTGGATGCTACGCCGAGAATGTTTTGGGCAGAAGGAGAAAAAAGCCAAGAATTGGCGAAATTGCAAACCGACTTAGAAAATGCCATTGCTGGCGAAGATTATATGAAAAAAGAAATTCGGCCATACAAGCCCCATATTACTTTAGCGAGATTCAGGTCGCTATTATTGAAATCCTTGCCAGAAGAAATTAATGAGCCATTTAAATTTGAAATTCCGGTTGAAACAATTGAAGTAATGGAAAGCAGTTTAAAAAGAACCGGAGCAGAATATTCGGTTTTGGAAAGCGTTGAATTAGGAAAGTTATGAACCCCGTTAGACATTTAATAGATGTCTGCGAGGCTCATGATTAATAACATTATGTCTAACGGGGTGAAAATCGAAATTTTTGGGATAAAATTTGATGATTTAAAGATGGGGGAAGTCCTTGAGAAAATTAAGGGTTTTTTGGAGTCGGTGCAGGACAAACAGTATTATATTGTTTTGCCGTATTCGGAGTTTGTGGTTAAAGCCCAGAAAGATGAAGAATTCAGGAATATTTTGAATCAAGCGGATTTGTGTTTATGCGAAGGGCGCGGTTTGTGGTTGATGACAAAATTTTTAGGAAGGAAAATTAAAGAATCAATTAATGGGATAGAGTTGATTTATAAATTGAATCAAGAATTAAGAATTAAGAATCAAGGAATTTTTTTATTTGGAGGAAAAACGGGAGTTGCAGAAAAAGTAAGAGAGAAATTGGGGAAAGGCGTAATTGGAGTAGAAAACGGCTATCAGGATTTTAATAAAGCAATTGAAAAAATAAATTTAGCGAAACCGGAAATTCTATTGGTCGGACTGGGAAGCCCGAAGCAGGAAAAATTTATTTATGAAAATTTAAATAAAATGCCAAGTATAAAACTGGCAATCGGCATAGGCGGGGCATTTGATTTTATTTCCGGGCGCGTCAAACGCGCTCCCAGAATCTTGCGAAAAATCGGAATGGAGTGGCTGTGGCGATTAATAATGCAGCCCAAAAGAATTAAAAGAATTTTTAAAGGGGTAAGCGGCTTGCTATTGTTGACACTTAAAAAAAGTGCTAATATTAAAAAAGATTAGTAATTAAAGGTCATATAATTCAAAGTTTAAAATTTATAATTCTTAATTTAAAATTTTTATGTGGTATATTATTGGTCTAATAGTGATTGTCGTAGTTATTTTATTGATTCTTTTTGGCAAGAAAAAAGGGGCTAAGTCGGAAGGAGAGGAACCGACAACGCCGGAGAAACCGGAAGAACCATCCGAACCAGCAGAACCACCAGAAACATCAGGAACAGATGAAAATTTAATGCAGTAATCATTGAAATTGATAAAAATCCAGCCTCGTTCAGGGCTGGATTTTTAATTTTCTTGCCAAATTAGATTAATTTTTGTTAAACTTAGATTATGAAAATAGGAATTGACTGCCATAACTTAGAAGAATACAGAACAGGCGTTGGCCGCTATCTGGCCAATCTTTTAAAATACTGGTCAGAACATAAAGATACGGAATTTATTTTATATTTCAAGGAGCAGATTCCCAAAGATGATTTTTTAAAATCCTCTAATTTTATTAAAAAAATTCTTAAAAACCCTTTTAATATTAAAAGTTCGGCATTATTTTATAATTTTTCTCTTCCTATTGCTGCCAAAAAAGACAAAATAGATGTTTTGTTTTTGCCTTTTTATTTAAGACCTATTTTTTGTTTTGTTCCCACTATAACTGCGATTCATGATATTTCTTTTAAAGTTCATCCGGAATGGCTTAATGTAATTAGAAGAATAATAAATCAAGTTTTTTCTGGTTTAGCCATTAAAAAATCTTTGGCAATATTGGTCTGTTCGCATTATACAAAACAAGAAATATTAAAATATTACAAAAAAGCGAAAGCAAATGAAATTTTTGTAGTGCATTTGGCTTCGGACGAAAAATTTAAAGAATTATCCCACATTAATCCGCAGATTAAAGAAAAATACGGAATAAAAGATAAATTCATTTTTTATGTCGGCGCTATTTTTAACAGAAGGTCGGTCCATCAATCAATAGAAGTATTTGATTCTATTGCAGAAAAATTTTCGAATTATCAATTTTTAATAGGCGGGCCGAATTATACCAATCCTTTTATTGATATCGACCGCATGATTAAAGAAGTGAACAGAAGCTTGAAAAAAGAGGCAATAATTCACGTTGACTACGTAGACGAAGAAGATTTAGTTGAGCTTTATAATTCTGCTGATTTGTTTGTTTGGCCTTCTTCTTATGAGGGTTTTGGTTTGCCTCCGCTTGAGGCAATGGCTTGTGGAACGCCCGTTTTGACAACCAGGATGACCTCGTTAAACGAAATTTTAGATATTTATCCTATGGCCGTAGATAGTCCGGATGACATTGAAGAAATGAGAAATAAAATGATGTTGTTTTTAACAAATGAGGAATTGCGAAATAAAGCAGTTGGCGCAGGAATAAAGCGCGCTAAAGATTTTTCTTGGGAAAAGACCGCCAAAGAAACATTGGAAATTATAAAAAATGAAACTAACAAAAAATAAATTAATTTTTATTCTGGAAATTTTTATTGTCTTGGGAATTGTTTTTGACCTTTTGCCAAGAGAGGCCTTTCTTTGCTTTTTGGGAATTTTAATTTTTTACATATTATTTCATCCCCTAAAAGATGGTTTTATCCTATTCGTGGCGTCAATCCCGATTTTTGTTGCCTTGCCCATTACTGAAAATTTTGATTCTTTAAGTTCGGCCAGGATTATTGTTTTATTTTTATTTTTAAAATGGCTCTTTGACAAAAGAAAAGAAATTAAAAGTATTTTTAGAAAAGAAATTTTATTTATTTTATTTTTTCTGATTTTGGCAATTTCAATTTTTGTTGCACCGGACAAAATAATTGCTATAAAAAAGTTCATTTATATTTTTAACTTAGCAATAATTTATTTAATAGCTAAAGATTTATTACAAAAAGAAGATGTTTTTAAAAAAACAATTAAAGCAATATTAATTTCAGGAGCAACGGTATTTTTAATCGGTCTTGGTCAGTTGATTTTTGTTTATTTTTCAACAATTGGCAATTTTTGGAATTGGTGGGCGAACCATTTTTCTGTTGGTTTTTATGGCGAGAATCTTAGACAAATTGTTTTAAATATGAATGCCTGGTTTGCTTATTCGCCGTTAGGCCCGTCAGTTATTCGCTTATTTGGCTCTTTTACCGACCCTCATAGTTTTGGGCTTTACCTTCTAATGGTTGTTCCGTTCATAATTTATTTGCTTTTTTCTGAGATTAAAGGCAAGCTCAGAAAAGAAAAAATAACCAAAGAAAATAGTGCTTGGTGGATTTGGCTTATTTTGTCTTTGTTCTTTATAATTTTATCCGGAACCCGCGGAATATGGCTAAGCGTGGCTTTTGGCATTGTTGCTTCTTTATATTTATTAATAAAAAAACTGAATGCTTATAGGGTTGTTTCTTTTTTGCTTTTAATTCAATTGATATTTATGGCATTAATTCCGATTGCTTCTATTTTTACCGTAATTCCCCAATTTAAAGAAGGTCGGGCCCAAGATGCTGACGCGGCTTTAATTTTAAAGAGATTAATTTCCATTTTAGACATAGAAGAGCAATCAAACCAGGGAAGGATTTATATTTGGAAAAAATCTCTTGAAAGCTTTAAAAACCATTTCTTTTTGGGCGTTGGATTGGGCAATTTTCCATTAGTTCTTGGGCAAAACCTTGAATTGGCCAAGGCCGGCTCTTCAGCTCATAATTTGTATTTGAATTTTGCCGTTGAATCGGGCATATTCATACTAATAATAATTGCTCTCATTATTTTACAAATATTATCAGCCATTTTTAAAATTCTAAAAAACAATTTATTGCCAAAATACAGAATTTTATTAAGCGCTTTTCTTGTTTTCTTGGCGTGGATTTTCGGTTATAGCTTATTTGACATTGCTTTGTCTGATGAAAGAGTTTTTCTTTTGTTTATGATAATATTGGGAATGGTTTACGCAATAAAAAATAATCCAAAATTCGTTTTAAAAAATGAATAAACTGGTTTCAATAAACATTCTTACTTATAATGGAGAAAAATGGATTGAAAAATGCATTAAATCTGTTTTAGAACAGACATATCCCGATATTGAAATTTTAGTAATTGATAATGCCTCAACCGATAACACTTTAGAAAAAATTCAAAACATAAAAACAATTAAGAATGAAAAAAATCTGGGCTTTTCCGCTGGTCATAATATCGGAATCAAGAAAAGCAAAGGAAAGTATATTTTTTGTCTTAATCAAGATATTATTTTAGATAAAGATTTTGTTAAAAACACAGTTGATTTATTGGAAAAAGACGACAAAATCGGTTCAATCCAAGGGAAAATTTACCAACTGAACAATGGTGAGAAAACGGACATTTTAGACACCATGGGTTTTACGGTTTATAAATCCGGGAGAATAATCGATACTGGCCATGGAGAAAAAGATTTTTCCAGTTCTCTCGGAACAAGCTTAGAACCAAAAGAAGTTTTTGGAGTTAATGGTGTTGCGTCTATTTATAGACGAACAGCGTTAAATCAGGTAAAATTAAAAGAAGAATATTTTGACGAAGATTTTTTCTGTTATGTCGAGGATGTTGATTTGTCGTGGCGTTTAAGGCGGAAAGGATGGAAATGCGTATTTGCGCCAAATGTTATTGCTTGGCATGACAGAACCAGTTCAAAATCAATAAGCGGGGGGTGGGCAGAATTCAGAAAAACCAGAAAATCGCAGTCATTGTGGCTGCGCAGAATCAGTTGGCGGAATACCTGGTTTGCATTTATAAAAAATTTGCCACTAAAATCATTTTTTCATCCGCAATTCTTAAAGCGTCAAATTAAATTCAGTTTGTATTTATTGTTTTTTGAGCCAAAAGTTTTATTGGCAAAATTTGAAATTATTAAATTATTGCCGAAAATGTTGAAAAAGAGAAAAATAATAATGAAAAATAAAAAATAAATTATGTTGGATTCAATTAAACCGCCAAAAAAATATAATATGTTAAAGAAAGTCAAACCCAGCCGGGGAAAAACCAAACTTTTAATTTTGATTTTCTTGGTGATTATTTTAATTATTCCCGTTTTTTATATATTTAAAACGGGCTGGGCATTTAGTAAAATTATTACAATAAAAAATATTTCTTGGGAGAAAATTTTCGGAAACAAATTTCCTTCTTCCGAATATACGCCTCCGAAAGATGAAGACAGAATTAATGCCGTGCTTTTAGGGATAAGAGGCGAAGGCGACCCGAATGGCGGTCTTTTGACTGATGGAATAATGGTTTTGAGTTTTCAGAAAAGCACCGGTAAAATAGCGCTGATTTCAATTCCAAGAGATCTTTATTTGCAGTTGCCCGGAGAAATAAGATATGAAAAAATAAATGCCGCTTACGCAATAGGAATGAAGAAATATGAAAATGGCTTGAATTTTACAAAAAAAACAATCGCTTATGTTACTGGACTTTACATTGATTATGCATCGATAATAAATTTTGAAGCGCTTAAGGACATAATTGATTTATTGGGGGGCATTACGATTTATTTGGACAAGCCGTTTATTGAAAATAAACAATGGCTTTGCGATGAAAACGGACAAAATTGCGATCCTTTTGTGCTGGGAGAGGGAGAGCAGAAACTTAATGGCGAAATCGCGCTTTTGTATGCCCGTTCAAGGTTTTCAAGCAATGATTTTGACAGAGCCAAAAGACAGCAGCAAATTTTATTGGCAATTAAGGACAAATTGCTGTCTTTGGGCATTGTGGGTGACCCCTTAAAAATAAGCGGTATTATAGATGTTTTGTCAAAAAATGTAGAAACAGACGTAAGCCCGTGGGAAATACCAAAATTAATTGATTTAACCAAAAAAGCGAAAATCGACAACATTATCAGGAGAGTTTTTGACAATACAGAACAGGGGTTATTGGACGATTCAACCATTAATGGCATTTATGTTCTTTTGCCAAAAGAGGGTAATTTCAGTAAAATAAGAGAAGCATGCCAAAAAATCTTTCAATAATTATTACTCATCATAAAACTCCCGAACTGCTGTATCTTTGTGTAAGATCCGTCAAAGATGCAGTTAAAAATATTGATTACGAAATAATTATTACTGATAGTGAAGCAAAAAAAGAAAATCAGGAATTAATAAAAGAGAAATGGCCAGAAGTGGAATTTATTTCGTTTAAAAAAAACCTCGGTTATTCCGGGCTCGTGAATGAAGGAATCAAGAAATCAAAAGGGGATTACATTTTAATTTTAAATGCCGATATTATTGTTTTAGACAATGCCGTTGAAAAAATGCTTGACTACATGAAAAGCAATAATGAAGTTGGAATTATTGGACCTCAACTGATAGATTTTGCCGGTAATATTCAAGATTCTTGTTTCAAAGATCCAGACATCAAAAGTATTTTGGCAAGAAGAACTTTTTTGGGTAAACTTAAATTAGGGGAAAAAATCATCAACAAATTTGCCATAAGAGACCAGCAAGAAAAAAAAGTGGATTGGGTCCAAGGTTCGGCAATGATGGTTAAGAAATCGGCAGTAAGCAATATTGGGTTATTTGACGAAAGATTCTTTATGTATTTTGAAGACGCGGACTGGTGCAGAAGATTTCGTCGAAAGGGATATGGAGTAATTTATTTGCCTCAGGCAAAAATGGCTCATTACTATCATCGCAGCAGCAAAAAATGGGGGGCACTTTTAGATATTTTATTTAATAGGTATACAAGAACCCACATAATAAGCGCTATAAAATATTTTTGGAAATACAGACATGCTAAACAAATATAAAAGATATACAAAAATCCTTATAGGAATTGTTGTAATCGCAATATTTTTTACGGGCGGAGTTTTTATTGGTAAAAAATCTGTTCAGCAGCCAGCTCTTTATGACAGGATTTATTTTAATAAAGAACTTGGCAAGCCGGAAAATTTTGATTTTAGTTTGTTTTGGGATACGTTGAGAAAAATAGAAGAATTCTATGTTGATAGTAATAAAATAGATTATCAAAATATGCTCTATGGAGCCATTTCGGGAATGGTTGATTCTTTGGGCGACGATTATACGGTTTTTATGAAACCGGAAAAATCAAAATCATTTTTGGAAAGCGTTAGTGGCAAAGAAAACTTTGAGGGCGTGGGAATGGAAATAGGTGTAAAAAATAAAATTCTTACAGTTGTGGCGCCATTAGAGGGAACTCCGGCATATAAAGCCGGGATAAAAGCAGGGGACAAAATAATTAAAATTGACGACAAAACAACAGAAGGGCTTCTTAGTGAAGAAGCGGTTCAGTTAATAAGAGGAAAAAAAGGAACCCAAGTTAAGTTACTTATAGTTAGATCTACTTTTAGTGAGCCCAAAGAATTTACAATAACGAGAGATACTATAGAAGTCCCGGTTATAAGATGGGAAATGCTCGCCTCGACAGGCGAAGCCGGCGGGAAGAATAATGATATAGCTTATGTTAAAATATATAATTTTACGGCCAATCTACCCTCCAAGTTTGACGAAATAGTTCCAGAAATATTGAAAAACAATGCTAAAAAAATTATTATTGATGTTAGAAATAATCCAGGAGGTTATTTGGATTCAGCAGTAGAAATAGCCAGTTGGTTCCTTTCAAAAGGAGATATCGTTTTGAAAGAACAATTTAGAGATGGCGAAGGCGATGACTATAAAAGCAGTGGCTACAAGGCGTTTCAAAACTTTCCAACGGTTGTTTTGGTTAATGGCGGCTCTGCTTCTGCTTCTGAAATATTGGCAGGCGCCTTGCGCGACATTAGAAATATTAAATTAATAGGGGAGAAAACATTCGGCAAGGGCTCTGTCCAAAGATTGGAGAGCCTTAGAGGTGATTCTTCTTTGAAAGTGACGATTGCCAAATGGCTTACCCCAAAAGGGACATCAATAGCTGATGAGGGTTTAAAGCCGGACATAGAAATCAAACTAACTGAGGAAGATTTTAACAATAATAAAGATCCCCAGTTGGAAAAAGCGATTGAAGAATTAAGCAAATAAAACGAAATTATGAAGGTTATTCTTTTGAAAGATGTTGAAGATTTTGGTAAAAAGGGAGATGTAAAAACCGTAGCTGACGGCTACGCAAGGAATTTTTTATTTAAAAATAAAAAAGCTGTATTGGCGACAAAAGAAGCACTGGCAGAATTGGAAAAAGAAAAAGAAATAGCCGCTCAAAAAGCTGAATCCGATTTAAAAATTACAGAAGAAACAGTGTCAAGAATTGACGGCTTAGAAATAGAAGTAATGGCAAAAGCAGATGAAAAAGGCAAGCTTTATGGCTCTTTAAATGAAGCCAAAATAAGCCAAATACTAAAAGAAAGGGGATTTGGCGTCAAAAAAAGTCAAATAAAAATTCCCCAGCCCATAAAGGACTTGGGGGAATTTCCGATTACGCTTTTATTTGACCATGGATTAGAGGCAAATATAAAGTTGATAGTTGTTGAAGAGAAAAAAGATAATCCAATTATTGAAGAACTTCAACAACCTTAGCCGGTCGTTTGCTATTGTCAAATCTTTTTTTCTGAATTGATTTAAAATTAACTTTGCCGGCTTTTGCCGCATATAAAGTGTCATCTTTTCCTCGGCGGACATTTTTGCCGGGGATAAATTTTGTCCCTCTTTGACGGATAATAATATTGCCGGCTCCTGCTTTCTGGCCATGATAAATTTTAACTCCCAGATATTTTGGCTGGGAATCCCGTCCTAATTTAGTTGAGCCCGATGATTTTGTTTTCGCCATATTTTTCTATGTTATCACGATTTAAAAATTTTTGCAAGGATAAACAATCGGATTTATTTATTATATTTACTATTATTCTAGTGGCGTTGATTGCGTTTGGTATCGGGAGGCTAACGGCACCAAAAACAGAACCAATTCAGATAAAAAATCTGGAAAAGGCGAGTGTTGAGGATATAAGCGGAGAACAATCCTCCTCCGTCCCGATAGGCGTCGGGACTACGGCGGACAAGGGACGGGTTGTGGGCAGTAAGAATTCCGACAAATATCATTTGCCGGAATGTCCCGGGGCCAAACAAATCAGCGAACAAAATAAAATTTGGTTCAACTCAATTGAAGAAGCAGAAAAAGCCGGCTATAAGCCAGCCAGCAATTGCCCAGGGTTGATTAATAAATAATAACGTGCTATCGTATTAACAAGGAGGAAAAAGTGAAAAAAATAATTAAGTTCTTTGCAAGATTTGTAAACGCGTTTCTTGACCATTTACTGGTAAGGGCTTACTCTGTTGACAAAGAAGGGAGGAAGACGAGAATAAAGGGGCTTTTTTAAAAATCCCCTTTATTTATTTTTTTCGCACTGGCTTTTAACATTTTATATTCTTTATTAATTTTTTTTGTTTTTTCAATTTCTTTTTTTATAGGGTAGGGGAGTGATTTTAAAAGAATTTTAAGCTTATTTGCGTCAATCGACAAAATATTTTGCCACTTGCCAATTGGCTCTAAAATTTCTTTAACTTTGTCCATATCATATTCATAGCGGATTAAAGACGTTCTGGTAATATAACCAGTATCTCCAAAAACTCTTTCTATTTTTTCTTTATTTAAATAACTCTCAATAATTTCTTTTAACTCATCAATTTTTTTGGCATTTTGGTTGTTAATCTGCTTCAAATTGAAAAATTCATCAATTACATTTTTAATCTGCTGGTCGTCAATTGTCATCTGCTTCCTGTACAAATGTTTCCACATCGGGCAGATTTTTTTATATCCGCAATAATCGCAGAGCGCTGATGGCATTGGCTGGAATTCGCTTTTTTCTATTTGCGCCAGTTTTTCCCAGACCTGTTCCTGAATGCGGTCCAGCTGCTCTTTTGTTCTTGTTGTGCTTAATGTTTCCTGATGTTTGAGATAATAGAAAGTTAATTTTATGTTTTTCAATCCGTAATTTAAAAATTGGGGCCAGCGGTTTATAGTGCCCAGACAATATAAGGAAAATTGCAAACTATTATCAGCGTCTTCCTGCGAAGGCAGGCGCTTGGCTGTTTTATAATCAACTATTTCTATGCCGGTTTTGGTTTTGTCTATTCTGTCAATGATGCCGGCCAAGAGGCATTTTTGCTCTTTATCTTTGGGGCTTTCCAGTAAAACTTCAAATCTGGTTTCAGTGTCCAAAACAGTGAAATTGTCTTTTATTTTTAAATAATGCTCGTAATAATTTTTTAGGATTTTAATTGCTTCGGAAAAATAAATCATATCTTCCTGTTCGTTTTGAAAAATAGTTGAATCCCAGTTTTGTTTTATAAAATCCAATAATTCGTCCAGAGTGGGGGAGGCGGGTTGTTTTTTATGGAAATATTCCAGAGCGCTGTGAATTTTATTTCCAAAAACTGCCTCTTTTGATTTTGGGGCTTTTATTTTTTCTATTACCTGAAACTTATACTTCAACGGACACTGTTTGAAGGTATCCAACGCAGAATATGAGGTTTTAATTATTTTGGTTTCCATATTTTTTATTCTTTTAATTTCTTTCCGCTGTGGAATTGGCGGTGCATGTCGCGGAGGCGTTTATTGGTGACGTGGGTGTAAATTTGGGTTGTGGCGACATTTTGATGACCCAACAATTCTTGAACCGTTCTTAAATCGGCTCCTTGACTTAATAAATCAGTTGCGTATGAATGTCTTAAAGTGTGGGGAGTGGCGTCTATAGGCAAGCCAACGAATTTTGAATATTTTTCCAGTATTCTTTCAACTGAACGAGTGGTCAAACGTCTGGATATTTTATCGCCCTTGCCCGGTCTGTAGTTTATAAACAATGCCTTATCATCATCTTTTCTGGTTTTTAAATATTGGGCCAGCCAGTTTACAGATCTTTCTGAAAAATAAACAGTTCTGGGCCTGCTTCCTTTGCCGACAATACTTAATTCTAAATCTTTTGTATCCGGCTTTATTGTAATTTTGTCTCTGTCTAAGGCAGTCAATTCAGCTACGCGCAAACCAGTGGAGAAGAGAACTTCCAAAATAGTTCTATCTCGCAATCCAATATTGTGCGACGTATCGGGTGAAAGAAGTAATTTTTCTACCTGGTCCAGGGTTAAAAACTTAACATTGCGAATAGTTTCTTCTTTTGCCAGTTTAACTTTATTAATGGGAATCGCCTCAATATCCCTTTCGCCAAAAAAACTCAAAAGAGCTCTTAAAGCGATTAAATAATGATTTTGAGTGATTTTTTTCAGTAATTTTTTCTCATTATTAGAAGCAGGGGAACGCGACAGAAAAAATCTGTATTTCCAAATATGGTCAGGAGTTAATTCATGAGGCATTAAACCATCATTACGGGTCATTTTTAACCATTTAACAAATTTATTAAGATACCTGCCATAGTTTTCCTGGGTTTTATTTGCAACTCCTTTTTCAACTTCCAAATATTCTATAAAATCAGTAATATGTTTTATAATTGGTTTGTTAGATTTTTCCATAATAAATGATATTTCTTAAAATATGACCGGGGGAGTGGCTTTTAAGCTCTTTTGGCTTTATCCAGCTATATAATATCGGTTTAGGGACAAATTGCGACATTCCTTATATTTATTATAATTCCCCTACCCTTAACAATCAATACGGAAATGTTTTGAAAAAGTGTTTTTGAATTTAATTATTTTAATTTTAATTTAAATTTTATTTTTATTTATAAATATTTCATCGGGTCCAAATGCGCTCCTAATGGTAATAAACCGTACCATTGAGATTCCACTTTAAATGTTTCGGTCACATAAACTCCGAAATGCAAATGAGCGCCCGTTGAATAGCCAGTGCTGCCTTCATATCCTATGATATCTCCCCTTTTAACGCTATCCCCTACTTTTAAGCCATTATAGCTTGAAAAATGGGCATATAAAGTGGTTAATTTATTCTCATGTTGGACAGCTATCCATTTGCCATAAGCGTATTTCCCGCAATTGCCAATTGCTATGATTTTCCCGTCTTTTGCCGCTCTGATTGGCTCTCCATAGCTTGAAGACACATCTATGCCATTATGGAAGCCCCCTTTGTATAATTTCTTGCTATAGGCGGTATAACCATATCCTTGAGTCAAAATGCCGTCTAAAGGCCAGCTAAACACTCCAGGACGGGCATCTGGAAGCGAACTGGGATCATAAGCCAGCTTTAGCTTGTCTTCCAGCTCGTATATCTCCTGCTCTATTTCCTGCTGTTTTTTAAGGGTTTCATCCAACAAGGACTGATATTGTTTTTCCTGGCCTTTGGTTTGTATTAAAAGATAATCCTTGTCTTTTTTTTCCGAATCAACTATTTGTTTTTGATTTGTCAATTGGTTGTTTAAATTGTAAAACAGATTTCTCTGGTATTCAATTGCTATTTTTTGGGACTCCAATTCTTTTTTGAGTTCTTTAATCCTTGTGAGTTCATTATAAACATTTAATTGGAGAGTTTCTAAGTATCTGACTTGATTCAAAAAATCAGATAAACTGCTTTTTGTTAAAACAGTTTCCATTAAAGATTCACCGTCCGACTCGTAAAGCGACTGAATCATCAGGCCAATACTTGTCTCTCTTTTGCCAATATCGTTTTCCTTGTTGCTGATGTCTAAAGAAATTTTGTCAATTTGTAAAGAGGCGCTACTTATTTTCGCGTTGGTTAAACTAATATCATTTTTAAGTTTTTTTATTCTTTCTTCTATTAAAGAAATTTGATTTTTAAGGGTGCTCTTTTTTGACTGGGCATCTTGCAAGCTTTTTTTAAAAGCGGCTGCTTGCTGTTCCAGTTGCCTTATTTCTTCTTCTTTTTGGCTGATTTGGTCTTTTAAATTATCAATTAAGGCAGCCCGGGCACCAAAAGGCAGCAACCAAAAACCAATAACCAAGATACAAATTATAAGAATAATTTTTTTCATTTAAATAATTTTTTGAGCATTTTTTATTCTTTTTAATACCTCTTTCTTCCCCAATACGTCGGCTATCTCAAACGGGCCAGGAGATTTATCTCTGCCGGATAAAGCAACTCTTAATGGCCACAATAATTTTCCCCGATCACCTGAACCGAATTGTTCTGCATTTTTCATTAAAATTTGCTGTAGTTTTAAAGCTTTAAAATCTCTTTCTTTAACGTCGCACAATATCGAATAGGATTTATTTAGTGATTCTGTTATTTCCTGTCTGGTAGCGTTTTTCCAAACCAATAATTTTGGCTCATAATTTGGCTCTTTAAAGAAAAACTTAGCTGTCTCCCCTATTTCTGACAATGTCTTAATCCTTTCCTGTTCCAATTTTACAATTTTTTCCAGTTTTTTGCTATCGGTTTTAAATTTTTTATCTTTTAAGTACGGCGAGCATAATTTCATTAATTCTTTTGTCGGTTTCTGTCGGATATAATGATTGTTAAACCAATTAAGTTTTTCAATATTGAATACTGCTCCGCTTTTTTGGATTTTTTCAACAGAAAATTCTTTTTCCAATTCTTTTAACGAGAAAATTTCCCGGTTATTTCCCGGATTCCATCCAAGTAAAATCATAAAATTCACCATTGCTTCCGGCAAATATCCTTGGTTTTTATATTCGGTAAATGATGTTGCTCCGTGCCTTTTAGAAAGCTTTGATCTGTCGGGCCCCAAAATCAACGGCAGATGCGCAAAAATAGGCGGCGTCCAGCCCAATGCTTCGTAAACCAGAATTTGTTTCGGAGTATTGGAAATATGGTCTTCTCCCCTGATAACATGGCTGATTTCCATTTCGTGGTCATCAACAACCGCGGCAAAATTATATAAAGGAGTTTTAAGATCTTTGGCAAGCGAAAAATCACCTAAAACAGAACTATCTACCTCTACTTTATCCCGAATTAGGTCATTAAAAACCACTTTTTTATGCGGGTTTTTAAACCAGATAATCTCTTTTTTATACGCTTTACCGGAATCTAATAATTGTTTTAAGTATTTTTCGTATATTTTGGTCCTTTTGCTTTGATAATATAATTCGTCCCATTTCAATCCCAGCCATTTTATGCCGTCAATAATATCTTTTTCAAATTCTTTTTTTGAACGTTCTTTATCCGTGTCTTCAATGCGCAAAATAAAATTACCTTTATACTTTTTGGCAAAAAGGTAATTAAATAAAGTTGTCCGCGCAGAACCAATGTGAAACAAGCCCGTTGGCGACGGCGCAAACCTGACTCTGATTTTATATTTTTTGGTCATGACTTTTAATCAATTTTAATATCTCGTCTCTTATTAATTCCGGTGTTTGGGGGTTATAGAAGGACTTGGCTTTTTGGCCCATTTCCTGAAGTTTAGTTGAACTTGAGAGAAGATTTGAGATTGTGTCCAATAAGATATTCGGGGTTAGGTTTTCTTGGTCTAAAACAACAGTCCGTTCTCCTGAATTACTGAATTCATAAGCGTTTTTTCGCTGGTGGTCTTGGGCGGAATTCGGCAAAGGAATTAGAATTGACGGCTTGCCCAATGCCGCGATTTCAAAAATACTTCCCGCCCCCGCCCTATTCAAGATTAAATCGGCAACAGCATAAGCATGTTTTAATTGGCCAGCGTCTAAAAATGGATATAAATGGTAATACGGTTTTAAATTCCCATGAGAACCAAGTATGTCTTTTGCCTGTTCGTTTGTTTCTTTAAAATTGATTTTGCCGCTACTATGGATGACTTCGGTCATTTCCAATAATCTTGGCAAAATATTCAAAACATTCTCATTGATTTTTTGGGCTCCCTGTGAACCGCCGATAATTAAAATAACCGGTTTACTTGCAGAAATTTTAAAAATCTCTTTTGCCTTTATCTTGTCGCCCTCAAGTAATTCTTTTCTGATTGGATTTCCAATTAAAATAATTTTACTTTGATATTTTGGTTTAAAATATTTTCTGCCGCTTTCAAAAGATAAAATTATTTTTTTGGCGAATTTGGCCGTGACGCGATTTGCCAAACCCGGCGCGCTGTCAGAATCATGCAAAACAATCGGAATTCTAAAAACCCAACCGGCAAAACAAACAGGAAAACTTCCATACCCGCCTTTGCTGAAAATTACATCCGGCATTATTAAAAATAAATGCCAAAACGATTGGATTGTCCCAACAAATATTTTTAATAAATCTATTGGTGTTGTCAAACTAAAATACCGCCTGAATTTACCGGCTGAAATAAATTTAGTTTTTATTCCAATTAAATTTTCTTTAACAAAGCCATCCGGCCCGAGATAATAGAACTTGTCCGCCGTAGCTTCAGCGAAGGCGGATTTAATAGCTATTATAGGAAATACGTGACCTCCTGTGCCACCACCAGTAAATAAAATTTTCATAATTTTGAATTTATTTTTAATATTTGGAATTTGTTATTGTGTGTGCCGAGAGATATTCACAAGAATACCGCTGGCAGCCAGTATTGACATTAATGCCGTGCCGCCATAACTTACAAAAGGCAAGGGTACGCCGGTCAACGGAATAAGGCCGGTAGTTGCAGCTATATTTATAGCTGTCTGAACCATAAACCAGGAAATAATTCCCAATGTCAGCAATTTGCCGAAATCATCCGGGATTTTTTTTGCCATTTTTAGACACTTAAACGCCAGAAAAAGATAAAGCAATATCAAACACAAAATGAATACAAAGCCGATTTCCTCGCAGGCAATGGCAAAAATGGAATCTCCCATTGGTTCGGGCAAAAAATTGAATTTCTGCTGGCTGTGGCCAAGTCCTCTGCCAAATAAACCGCCAGAGCCGATTGCCAATAAGGCCTGATTTATCTGATAGCTAATTCCTTGCGGATCAATGCCAGGATTCAAAAAGGTTATAAACCTTTCCATTCTGTGCGGGAAAAATTTTATAAGAGCAAAAAATCCCGCCGAATACGTAAAAACAACAATTGCTATCTGGTATAATCTTGCTCCGCTTAAAAAATAAATTATAGAACCAACAATAACAATTAAGGTCAATGTTCCTACATCTGACTGAAGCGCCACTATTGATCCGGCAATTCCCATGGTGGCCAAAAACGGAATAAGGGTATTGATTTTTTTGGTTTCTTTCTTGCTGAAAAAAGACGCTAAATAAATTATAATGGCTAATTTCAGAAATTCCGACGGCTGAAAAGAAATTGGCCCTATGTCCAGCCACCTTTGGGCTCCGCCCCTTGTAATTCCCAATTTTGGCACAAAAACCGAAACAGAAAGAATCAAGGCAATCAAAAGGATAAAGAATGAAATTTTTTTCCAAAATTTATAATCTATTTTTTGGCAAAGATAAAAAAGTACCAAGCCGGTTGCCACTCCATAAATTAGCTGGTGCAAAAAATAATGATAAGGATTTCCCCAATTTTCCTGAGAAAATATGGCAGAGGCGCTGAAAAGTATAACCAAACCAAAAATCAAAAGAGCGAAAACAGCGGCAATCAATCCCTTGTCTGGCTTGTGAATTCTCATATTTTTCTTAAAACTTTTCCTGTTTTTTGATTTAAGTATTCGCCCTTTTCTACTGCCATAATGCCGTTAACGAAAACATATTCTATACCCAAGGGAGATTGGTAGGGATTTTCAAAATTAGCTCTGTCAATTATTTTTTCAGGGTCAAATATAACCATATCCGCCCAATAGTTTTGTTTTATCAGTCCTCTGTCTTTTAATCCTAATTTTTGGGCTGGTCCGCCCGTAATTTTATAAATCGCTTCTTCCCAGTCCATTAATTTTTTTTCTCGGACATATCTGCCTAAAAATCTCGGGAAAGCGCCAAAACAGCGAGGATGGATTAATTCTCTTTTTTTGCGCTGGCTTGAAAAATCATAGCCATAGCCGTCAGATCCAATATAGCTCAAATTGCTTTTCATTCCTTTTTCAATGTTTTCTTCGCTTAAAGTGTCTAAAAAAGTTATTATTCTTCCCTCGGACGCAACCAGCATATTTATTATTGTTTCTTCAACGCTGATTGCCTGGGTTTTGGCGATTTCAACAATGCTTTTGCCTATAAAAAATTTGTCTATCGGCGATGCGGCAATTTTGATTTTTGCATATTCGTAGTCCTTTCTGCTTTGCATTTCTTTTATTGTTTTTTCTTTTATGGCCGGGTCTTTCAATCTTTTTAAAAGCGCGTTTTTACCGCCTTCTGCAACCCAATCGGGTAAGAGAATATAAAGAACAGAGCCAGTGATAGTATAAGGATAAATATCAAAATTAATATTAATTTCATTACTGGCTTTTTTTATTAATTTTAGGGCCTCGTTCATATTCGGCCAGAATTTTTCTCCCATTGCTTTAAGATGAGAAATTTCAACAGACACTCCGGTCCTTTTCCCGACTTCTATTGTTTCTTTTACGGCTGGTATTAATTCTTCTGCCTCGCCCCGAATATGGCTTGAATATAAGCCATTGTATTTCTTAACAATTTTCGCCAACTCAATAATTTCTTCGGTAGAGGCGATTTTGGCGTGGCTGTAGGCAAGGCCCGTTGAAAGACCAAACGCGCCTTGTTTTAAAGCCGATTCCAGTAAAATTTTAATTTCTTCAAGCTCTTTTGTTTCCAAAGACCTAAATTCATCGCCCAACAATCCGCGCCTTAAAGTAGAATGGCCGACCAAGCCCGCAAAATTAATTCCTATTTTCCGCTTTTCTATTTCTTTTAAAAATTCTTTGAATGTCAGCCAGTTTAAATTTATTTCTTCAATGTCCGTCCATTTTTGGATGGCTTTTAAATTGTCGGCCGATACAAGAGGAGCCAGCGAAGATCCGCAATTTCCCCCTAAAACAGTGGTTATCCCCTGTTTTAACAAACTTTCCTGACTCGGAATCGTGAAAAGAGTTAAAGAAGTATCCGAATGGTTATTAATGTCAATAAATCCAGGAGATAAACAAAGGCCAGTAGCATCAATTACTTTATCTGCTTTGTAATTTTGCAACTGGCCGATTTTTTTTATTTTGCCGTTTGACACAAAAACATCAGCGAAGATTTTTTTCTCTCTGCTGCCGTCAATAACAGTGGCGTTTTTTATCAATATGTCCGGCATATACTTATCATATATTTATAAAGTATTTTTATCTATGAAAAATAAAATTATGCCTATGACCGCAACAACGCTGGAAACTATCCAAAATCTCATTGTAACTTTTGTTTCCGGCCATCCCTTTCCTTCAAAATGATGATGAATCGGCGTTGAAAGAAATATTTTTTTGTGCCTGATTTTTTTTGAAAGCACCTGGACAATTACCGACAAGGATTCAACCATCATGACGAAGCCGATAAATGGCAGAAAAAAAACAGAATTAGTCAGCATGGCAATAACGCCCAAAGTAATGCCCAGAGACATTGAGCCGGTATCGCCCATAAAAAATCTGGCTGGGTTGATATTAAACCATAAAAACGCCAATAACGCTCCGACAATTGCTCCGCAAAAAGTCGCTAATTCCATTCTTCCCTGGGTAAAACTAATAACAGCATAAGCGGAAAAAGCAACCAAAAGAATTCCACCGGCTAAACCGTCCAGGCCGTCTGTTTCGTTGGAAGAAAAAGCGCTGGCCACAATTACAAATATAAATATGGGAATATACCATAAGCCGATATTGAAATCTCCAAAAAACGGAATATGAAGCAAATCCCAATCAAGTTTAAAATAAAACCAATAAGCGCCGACAATCGCAATAATTAAATAAATCAATAATTTTCTCCGCATTCTTAGCCCTCTTTTTTTCTCACCGGCCCTGATAATGCCAAAAAAATCATCAATTAATCCGATTACGGCCGCAAACAGCAAAATTCCCAATGGCAATAATGTTTGTTTTCTGGTAAGGAAATTTAAATCGGAAAAGATTGAATCAGGGCCGAATATTTTAGTCAGAATCAAAATGCCTACTGCCAAAATTGCCACAGTTGCCCAAATTAAAATTCCGCCCATAGTCGGCGTTCCTTCTTTTTTCTTGTGAAGAGAAGTAAAAATCGGCGTATTGCCTTCGTCTTTGATGCTTTTTCCTACGTGATACTTATAAAGAAAATGAGTGAGAATTGGAGTTGAAAAAAGCGCGACCACAAAAGAAATTGCCGTTATTAATAAAATTTTTATTACTGGAAAAATATTTACTGCCATATATATGCTTCTTGGGCCCAATTAAGGAGGTTTTCCATGTCAATTTCTCTTTCAGTAGAACCCAAGATTACTGTAATTAAATAATTATCTTTGGAAATATTTGAAACTGTGAGCATACAACCACCAGCTTCTTCGGTGAAACCGGTTTTGCCACCGATGATTTGCGGAATTTTCCCCAATAATTTATTAGTAGTTGTTAAATTATGAACAAATTTATTGTCAATTGAATATACTGTGGCACTCGGCATTTTTAAAATATCCCAAATGATTGGAAATTTTAAGCTATAATTTGTTATTTTTACCATTTCCAGAACAGATGACTGATTTTTTAGGTCAAGACCCGCCGAATCAATAAAATAAGTATTTAATAATTCCAATTCTTTTGCCTTGCTGTTCATCAAATTTATAAATTCAGAGGGAGTTATTCTTGGATTATCGCTCGCAAGGGTTGTTGCCGCGTCATTACTTGATTCAATAAGCATTATCTGAAGTAAATCCTTTATTTTTAATTCCTCTCCCCTGATTAGTCCGCCTTCGTCTCCAATTACTGAAATAGAACCTTTGGAAACTTTTATAATTTCGTCCAGATTAAAATTTTCAACAGCGATTATTGCGGTCATTAGTTTTGTTAAGCTGGCAATTGGTAAAACTTGGTCTGCGTTTTTTTGAAAAACAACTCTCCCCTCCTCGTTCTGATTTTTAAAGCTTATAACAACGGCTGATTTGGCGCTTATTTCCGGGTCTTTAATTTCCCAGTTTCTGATCGGATAAAAATTGGAGTTTATTTCGTTTTTATTTGTCGCATCTCCCTGGGCTTGAAATACTGTCGCTTCAATCGGATTTTCCGGGTTTGCTGTTTTTCGTTCTTCTGTTTTACCAACTAAAAACAAACCCCAGGCAATGCCCAACATTAACAAAACTACCAATATTTGCAAAAAATATTTTTTCATCTTTTTTTATTTTCCGATTTTGAGTTTTAATTCTTTAAGTTGCCTTTCGTCAATTTTGCTTGGCGAGTTCATCATTAAATCGCGGCCATCTCCTGTTTTGGGAAAAGCCATTACTTCTCTGATGCTGGGTTCATTTTTCATAATCATTACAAACCTATCAATGCCAGTGGCGATTCCGCCATGAGGCGGCACGCCGTATTCAAACGCCTCCAGAATATGGCCGAATTTTTCCTGTATTTCCTCTTTTTTGTTTCCCATAATTTCAAACACTGCTTCTAAAATTCTCGGATTATGTTCCCTAATTGAACCGCCGCCGATTTCATAGCCATTTAAAACAAAATCATACTGGTGCGCCATTACCTTGTCTTGGTTTTTCTTTAAGTATGCGATAAACTCTTTTTCCGGTAAATTATCGGGGTTTTGGGCCTTGGTAAATGGATGATGAACCGCATCCCATCTTTTTTCGCTTTCTTTCCATTCAAAGGCCGGAAAATCAACAATAAAAGCAAAAGCAAGTTCATTAGAATCGTTTTTATTTTTTCTTAAATCCGGTTTGTCGCTATTATACTTTTTTAATGCTTCTTTGTATGTTAATCGCGGAAAAGGAATTTGGGTAAAGTGTTTTTCCGGCATTAATTTTTTAACCAGCTCTGTATAGAGTTTTTCTACTAATCCAAAAATCTCTTCTTGCGAAGGAAAGCTCATTTCAAGGTCTAATTGGGTAAATTCCGGCTGCCTGTCTCCGCGGCTGTCTTCATCCCTGAAACATCTGGCAATCTGAAAATATTTTTCTATTCCAGCCACCATTAATAATTGCTTGTATTGCTGGGGCGATTGGGGCAAGGCATAAAAACTGCCCTGGGAAATTCTTGAAGGTACAACATAATCCCGCGCCCCTTCCGGGGTTGATTTGGTTAAAATCGGAGTTTCAACCTCTATAAAGCCGCTGTCTGTTAAAAAATTTCTTATAAACTGGATAATTTTATGGCGTAAAATAAGATTGTCTTTCATTCTTTCTCTGCGAATATCCAAATACCTATATTTTAAGCGGCTATCCTCCCCTATTTCATAACCATTCGTGTCAATTGCGAAAGGCGGAGTTTCTGCTTTATTTAAAATTTCCAGCTTTTCGGCTGATAATTCTATTTTTCCTGTGGCTAATTTCAGATTAATTAATTTTTCCGGTCTGGGATTTATTATTCCTTCAATTTTAACAACCCATTCAGACCTTAAATCTTTGGCAATTTCTGCATTGGGAAAAACAACCTGCAGTATTCCAGACCTGTCTCGCAGGTCAATAAAAATAATCTTGCCGTGGTCTCTTCGGGCGTGAACCCATCCGGCAACAATAACCTTCTCGCCAATATGATTAATTGTCTCTAAAATAGCTATCCGTTTCATATAATCCTATATTAGCACAAATATTAAAAAAAATAAAAAAAAGACGGGGTCTAACCGCTTTTACCGAGAAGCCTTTCGAAAGAAAATCGAAAAGAAAAAACCTCGCTGCTTCCTAAGAAGCGTCCTCCTCTTTAGAGGATTTTTTGCCCATCGCTTTGTTTGGGGCTGTCTCCACAAACCCGTATACAACGGGAAGGCGGATTAGCCCTTACGCAGCTAGGCAGCTCCTGGTTAGGAGCTCTGGTTGTGGTGGTTAGACCCCGCGTTATTCAAGGTGCTTTATTTATTATTTATTTTAGCAAATTGGGGTTATTTGTCAATATTAAAACTTACTTAACATATTAAAATCCCGAAATAAATGACAGCAACGATGGTAAGGATTATTAAACAAAAAAGCAGGGTAAATGCCAAAATCAGTAACGGTTCTTTTATTTTCTTTTCTCCAAAGAATAAATAAGCCGGATAGCCGAAAACAATTGAACCGGTTATTGCAGCCGAGAAAACCAAAATAACAAGTATCGTGGCAAAGCCGAGAAGTCCCGGCGGTTGAATCATAGTTTTGCCCAAAAAATTAAATAACACTGCAATCAAAATGCAATATGCAATTACTCCGGCGGCCTGCAAAAGCCCGATTAAAGATGGATGTAATTTTTTCATCCCGTTAGAGAAAGGAAGCGCTTTAAGCGGTTTTTTAAATACCTTTTGCCCATTCCGGACTTTAAGTATCTTTCACGCGCGAAAGTGTCATCCTTATTTATACTTGCTTCATAATAAATTAATTTAAATGGTCCTCGACCTTTTGTAGAAAATACTAAATTATCATTATGTTCCTTAAAGCGCTTCCGTAGGTCCCTAGCACACCCCGTATAGAAACGCTTGTCTTTAATACTCTGAAGAAGATAAACGTAATGGAACTTCATAAAAAATTGGGTAATTATTTTTTTAAAGTTTCTAACGGGGCACAACCAGTATACCAGCGTTTATTCTTTTCGCTCTGCAAGATGTATACATACTGCATAGAGTTTTCTCTAACGGGATTCATATACCTTTAAAATTATTTAACAGGGTGAATTTATTTTTTATTATGCTTTTATTTTGCACTCAAATTAAATCTTTTCCAAGTTCGTAAAAAATCGTCCGCTTGTCCCGTACGAACTTTTTTATCTTTTCTTTGATTTGCTTCTGACTATGTCTTTACTCCTCTTTTTTGCCTTTCTATCACGTCTTTTTTTGTTTGCCCATCCTACGCCCATATTTTTGTTTTTACTTTTTATTACGGTTATGACCTTTTTAATAATATAACATTATTCTACCATAAAATCGTTCAATTTAAAAAGCCGGGAAATAAAAACGGGGTCTAGCTGCATTTTACTAGACCCCTAAATTCAGAATTTTTCCCTGGCAACCACATAAACAACGAGCAGTAAGCTGAATATAACGACTGTGGAAGCGATAACAACATTGTCATTCGGTTTCGCGAATCGGGAAAAGATGGACAAGAAACAAAATTCAAATACAGCCAACCCACCGAATAAAAGTATATATAACTTTCCAACATCTTTTTCTTTTCCGTTTTCCGCCTCTCTAACAACCTTTCCGATTTTTGCCAATATTTTTCTAATCAATTTAACCTCCTTTTTTTAATTCCAGGGCGCTTTTTCTGTTTTCAGGCTGGAATCCACCATTTTAGAGATTTCCTGATTGACTGGATTATTCCGGAACTGAACCAGCTTGATATAGGTTTTGGGGTCCAACTCTGTTTCTGCGTTTTCTGCGTCCCAAAGAGCGGAAAGAGCTAAAAATCTGATTGGTTCGTTCTCGTGGCTAAGTAAATCAACCAAAAGTTCTTCTGCCTTCTTGTTTCTTTTTTCTGCAAAAATCCTCATGACTCTCCTGATCATAACCAGCATTAAGTAAAAATGTCGGCCTGCGCTTTTTTCGTCCGGAACCAGACTTCCAAAAGTGTTCAGCATATGTTTTAAGCTTTCCACTTCCCTGTCTGTAATGTCCATTTTTTACCTCCTTGCCCTGCCGAAGTCCCGCCAAGGCGGGACGTAGGTGGGCTTGCCCTGCCGTAGCTTCATGCGTAGGTGGGCTTTTAGAACTAAAAACAGAATAGCGCAATTTCACCATTCTGTCAATCCCGTATATCCCGCATTTGCGGGATTGTTCGGGGTTTACCTGTCCCGCTCAGCTGGACGAAGGAGGATTCGACTTTTCTTTTTGCAAATAATCTTCAAATTGCTCAATAAATCTTAACTAACTTCCAACATTCTTTTTATTGCTGTTCTTGCTTTACTGGCAATTGATTTTTCAACTATAACTTCGTGATCGCCAGGATTCTCTAAGGCATCTAAAACCTTAAATAAATCTGTCTTTTTCATATTCGGACAAATAGCGAGCGGAGATGCATGATAAAATTTTTTATCTGGGCTTTGCTTTTCCATCTGGTGTATTATTCCTTTTTCGGTAGCGATAATAAACTCTTTGGCATTATTTTCTTTAGTAATTTTAATCATTCCTCCTGTGCTTAAAACAAAATCAGACACTACCTTAACCGGAACAGTGCATTCGGGATGGCACAAAGCTATAGCCTTAGGATGTTGTTTTTTTAGTTTTATAATATCCTTATCTAAAATTTTTATGTGGGTAGAACAATAACCAGGATAAAAAATAAATTTTTTATTACTTTTCCGAGCAACCCATCCCCCCAAATATTTATCAGGCACAAAAATTATTTCCTTGCATTCCAAAGAATCAATAATTTTCTGTGCATTAGAAGAAGTGCAACAAATATCACTTTCCGATTTTACGGCTGCGGTCGTATTAACATAGCAAACCACTTTGGCTTTAGGATATTTTTTCTTTAGTTCTTTTAACCTCTCCACATCAATCATATTAGCCATCGGGCAACCGGCAGTTAAATCCGGTATTACCACTTTCTTTTTGGGGTTTAAAATTTTTGCGGTCTCAGCCATAAAATGCACTCCGCAAAAAACAATCATTTTAGCATTTGTTTTAGAGGATTCCTGGCTTAACTGCAAAGAATCGCCAACAAAATCAGCAATATCCTGTACTTCTGGTAGTTGATAGTTATGAGCTAAAATAATAGCTTTCTTTTTGTTCTTCCAATAATTAATCTGTGATAAAATTTCTTCAATCATAATCAGATGATCCATTTTATTTAGCAGATTCCTTTTTGAATAAAATCCTCAACTTTTTTCTTTGATCCTCTTTTTGCCATAAATTTATTTTTTAATTATTTTAATAAAATTCTCAATTGACCGGTCGTATGTTTTTTCCTTGCCCTTCCGTAGCCTCGCGCGAAGGAGGGTGCTTCCCATTCTTTTACCCGGTTAAATATGCTTTCAGCAAAAATTTAACGGGTTAAACTCGGACAATCAGGGTACGTACATGGACAAGTTTTTAAATTATTTTCTTTTTGGCAGTTCATGGTTTTTTAAATCTCACGGTATAATTCCAAAGATTTCCAAATATTCCGTCTAAAATAAATCCTGCTTTTTTGCCTACTTTTATAGTGGTTGACTTTAAAGGATAATCAGGATCAAACAAAAGCTCGGTTACTGCCAAAATTCCGCCTAGTTTTAATACCCGTCTAACTTCTTCTAGTGCTCTCTGTTTATCGGGTATTTCCTGAAGAACGGTTACCATATAAACCAAATCTAAGGAATTATCATCAAAAGGTAATTCATAGGCGCTTTTATCGATTATTTCAATGTTTTTAATGTCCCGATTTTCTGGTTTGGCTAATTTGTTTTCCAATTGCTTCAACATTTTTGGCTCAATGTCCAAAGCGTAAACCTTGCCATTTTCACCAACAGCCCTTGCTACAAGGGTGGTGAATGCTCCGCTCCCACAACCCAAATCTAAAACTTTCATTCCCTGTTTTATTCCGCTTCGTTCTATTAATTTAGCTGGTGGCTGTACTTTTCTTCTGTAACCGCTGTCCAAAAAACGTCCAATAAAAGCAGGTGCGGGAAAATGAAAAAGTTTTCTAAAAACCCTTATTATAATCTGCCACAGAACAAAGGCGACTAAAATTATTAATATTATCCTACCTATCATATATCTTTATTCTACCCCCAAATCAAATTTTTTCCAAAGACATCATCCTCATTTTGCTACATTCGTGCGAATTAGCCGATGTGTGTTTTGGATTGAGTTAATTTGAATTAATTCTCAATAAGATCTAAAAAATCTTTCGGGGCTTCCGGTGAAACGGAATAATACATATTTATGCCAACCTGCTCCCAGTTCACGAAATCGGCACTTTCCAGGACTTTCAAGTGTCTGGAAGTACTGCGAAAAGAAAGCTTTATTTTATCGCTGATTTCCCCAACCGTCAGTTTTTTGTGCTTCAGTAATTCTTCCATAATCCTTAACCGTCTTTCATTTCCCAGCGCCCTCAATTTTCTGCTTAAATTTTTTATGTTTTTCATACGGACATATTATAACAAAAATATTTTCCTTATACCACATTCGCACGAATTAGCCGACGTGGAAGTTAAGTTTTATTTTTTGATTTCAACCTAATTTTATCAGTTTTGAAATCGTGACCAAGATTGCGCCCTTGGCTGGCAAACCTTTATTTTCCGGGATTTTTTCGATAAATTCTTTCCATTCCCCTTTTGTAAAATATTCTGCCGTACCGATTAGTTTATAACCTTTCCAGTCTTTGTCCCACACAGCTAAACAAATATTGTTATTCCTTTCAAGGTTTTCTTTTGTCCGTTTCATATAATTATCTGTAATTAAAACTTGATTTTCCGAAACAACCTTAACGCAAGCCACGCCAATAACATTCGGTTTGTTATCGCTATTAACCGTTGCAAAAGCAACTGGATTTTCCTCAATTATCTTTTTCGCTTCGCTTGTAATCATAAATTCATTTTTTAATTATTTTAATAAAATTTTTAATTGACCGGTCAAAGGTTTTTTCAATTTCCGGTGAAAAATAGCATCCGGGCAATTCATTGTTTTTCCTGTGATGTTTTATACACTCTCAACAAAATCCTTTCCGCGGACAATCAGGATACGTACACGGGCAAGTTTTTAAATTATTTTCTTTTTGACATTGCATAGGGTTGGTTTTTAGGGATTAGTTGTTATTATTTAAATTTTATCGTATCTTGCTTACCCGTTGCCAAAAGTTGATATTCTAAAATTTCGATATACGTAATTTCTCCGTCTTTATATCGCACTTTTGCTTTAATCTTTACTGGTTCATCGATTATATCCCTATAGTCATTTAGGTGAAATTCGCCCTTGACCGAGGTAGGTATTTTCATCGGGCCATTTTTTATATTAAACCCAAAGTAATAGTTTCTCGGAGCATCAAGATCTAATTTTCTTATGACTCCTTCTAGTTCTTCTTCAAATTCTCCATTTTTTAGTAATTTATTCTCGTCTAAGTCTTCCAGTGAACGATAAAAGTCCTCTTTTTGTTCCTGTTTTATGATAACTGAATTATTACTACCGATAATATTTATTTGATCGCCACTGATATTTATAGGAGATACAACTTTTTTCATATTTAATTTAAAATCCTTGTCCCTCTCAAAATCTTCTATCTCTTTCTGAAAGTTTTTGTTCTTATTTCTTCTATTTGTTAGAAAATAAATATAGGTCGCGGTGATACAGCCTGAAATAACTTGCTGAAAAATCTGACTTTTTAGGATTACCTCAATTACCTCGCCGAAGGAACCACTTTTTAGTTTTAAAAAAATCTTTATATCACTAGAACCAAAATCAATTTTTCTATTATTTTTTAAAACATCGGCAGTATTTTTTACTATACTTTCTATGGCCTCTAACTGGGTATATAAATCTCTTATTGCCATTTTGTTCTCAAAAGATGGCCCTTTGTATATAATTTCGATACTATCCTCTTTAATTATTTTTTCTCCGAACAAATTTTTATTCATAATCTAAAAATTTAAATCCGTCCAATTATCAAAAGAGTTATTCTTAAAATCTTTGCTTGTTTTATCAAAATAAACCCATCTTCCGCGATAATTTCGGGGATCAGTATTAGTGACTATTCCGCCAAAAAGTTTTTTGCTTTTTTTGTTTTCGTTCCGAATATATTGTCTTAATCCGTCAGATTTTGGTCCAAAATCGCTTAAAAAAGTCCCATGCGGATCAAATAAACCAATTCTTCCATCTTTCATTTGAACAATAAAATCAACATAAAAAGGCTTCGGCTCGCCGTTCTCATAAGGCACAGCGAAAAATGTCGCGTCTCTATCGCCATTTTTGAACCACCATTCAACCATTTCTGATTTTTCTAAAAATTCTATAAAAGCTTTTTCTAAATTTGAACCATATTTAACATAAAATGGCTGCATAACAGATTTTTTTCTTTCTTCCTGTATATATTCTTCTCCAAAAGTTAATGATTCTTTAATATTCCAGTTTTCTTCAAACTCTAATTCAGGTTCGCGCTTAATAACTTCTTTCTGATATTCTTCTTTCGCCTTATCTATTACATTAAAAAAGTACTGATTATTTTTATCGCTTAGAACAATATCTTGCCCCTCTCCAAAACTTATCTTAAATTCTTTTTCTAAAAATTTATAAATTGATTGCTTTATTTTATCTACTGATCTATCTTCCGGGTAAAGCGATATTGTCCCTTTTTGTAAACTTTCTCTAGCAAAAAAATCAAATAATTTTTGCAAATCAAAACCGCTAATCTTAATCGCCTTATCACCAATAATTTTTGCTCCAACTAAAGCATCTATGTCTTCTCTTTTCTGATCTGCAATAATTTTCAAGTCTAATTTTTTGGCTTTAATGTCAATTTTCTTTTTCAAATCATATTCTTTAGCTTGCTCTAAAAATATTTCAATAAAAAGCGGGGCTAACCTTGTTTTCTCTCTATGTCTTTTGGAATAACAAGAAGGTAAGTTTATTGGTTTATAATCTTCTTGTCTTTTACTCGTCAGAAAAGAAACATATCCGGGCTCAATTTCTTTTTCAATTACAATGTTATTTAAGTTAGTATAAATATAGCCATAATTTAAAATTTCTTCAACATAATACTTTTCCCTCTCTGGTTCAGGCATTCTCATAATTCTACCAACCGTTTGAATGGAAAATATTGGACTGTGCCACTCCCGAAACAAAATGAGTATTTGTGCCCTCGGGCAATCCCAGCCCAATGCAATCGCTTCTTTAAAAAGCAATACTTCAACCTCGCTATCCTGCCTCTCAACATTTTCTTTATTTATATGCTCGCCAGAAAGCCAAATCGCCAATTTATTATTTCCTTTTTCAGTTGAAATTTTATGCTTATTTTTCAAAATACTTTCAACTTTTTCGCGTATTCTTTCTTCCACTTGTCCTAATTTTCTTGGCAGTTGAATTAAAACTAATGGATTAATTTCCGTTTTTTCTTTTTGATACGCTTTTATTAAGTCTTGTCTTTTTTTCAGCGCCGCGTCTATTACTAATTCTTCGCTGTCCTTTATTTTTTCGTCCCCCAACTCGGTCTTAATCTTCCCCTCCCTGAATACATTCTTATAATTTTCGTTTAAAATCAGAGCTTTTTTTACCATTGCCTCTTTTTTTACATCTTCCAATATCACATCTACCTCAAAATCTCCTTTTAAGATTGGGGTTGCTGATACTTCAATAGTTAAATCCGGATTAATATCATTTCTTAGTTGAGTCGCCGCTGATCTTTCTTTTTTGTCCATTTGGCCGGCAGAATAATGCACCTCATCTATTATTAAAACGATTTTTCTTCCTTCTTCGCGAGTACGCTCTAATACTTTTGATAAATAAAATTCTTGTTCATTTTCTTTAACGATTGTATTTTTACCTTTTTTATTCACGCTTGACCAATTAAAAAACAAAATTTCATTCTCGCTGATTTTTCTGTCGTCTAAATCCTCAAAATAGGAACACTTTAGCGCTCGGCTTTGCTCAAAATAGTTCTCTAATTTATCTTTGCTCTGAATATGAAGTTTTCTTGGCGCCGTCCAAATAAAACCCAATGATTGCCTGATTTCTTTATCATCAACCAATTGCTTCAAAAATTCCGCCATCATTATTGTTTTTCCCGAACCTGTCGGCGACTTAAAAACCAGTTTTTTACTATCAGAATAACCCAAAAGTTTTTTGGTTTTATTCAGTAAATCGTCTATTGCGTTCTCTTGGTAAATTTTTAGTTGCATAGATTATCCTAATAAATTGGCTACTTTCTCTTTGAAATTTTTGATTTTTTCATCACTTATTTTTTTATTCTGATAATGCCACATGACATTTAATGGTCTTTTGTAATTTTCACTTTCTTTTGGTATGCCTAAAAACTTTTCTAAATCATCGTCGAAAGAATCAATTTTAAGCGTAAAGTTATTTTTATTTTTTTCTAGAAAATCGTTTATTTTTTTATGTTTTCCTGTATCGCCATCGGCATCAAAGATAACCGAGTGTTTTATTCCTAATTCTTTAAATAGGTTCATATATCTATGGATATTTTCTTTGCCAAGAGCATTTAAAATATAAACTTCCTTGTTTAATAATAGTAATTCCTTATTTTTTATTAAATAATCTATTAAAACTTTTTCTGAAGCACCCTCGCAAACTAAAACAAAATCAGCAAAAAACGCACAACATCTATCGGAGTCTAAATATAAAGAATATCTGATAGCTTCTAATTCTAAATCCTTATCTTCAATATCCTCCCCTAGAATATATTTTAATTCCTTATTGGCTATTAATACATCTTTTAATTCTAATTCGGTAATTTGAAAAATCTTGGTCTCTCCCCCATCTTTATAAAGTTTTAAAATAGAAGGCAGATTATCGATATTTTTGCTTACAAAATGTGTAGAATGAGTTGATACTAAAATCTGCTGTTGGCCCTCTTTGGACAAGTCCTCTAAACTCTGATTCAATACCTCTTGTTGGGAGGGGTGCAAAAATGCTTCGGGTTCTTCAAAAAGGACCAGTGTAAAATCCGGTGAGAATTCCTTTTTTTCTTTCTTAGACGCTGGCTCTTTATATTTTGTGGATAATCTTATCAAGGTATAAATAAGATGTCTTTGAAGTCCTTGCCCAAAAGAATCGATGGTCATTTCTTGCATTCCCAAATGCTTGTCTTTTAAAAAGTGACTAATTAAATTCTTTATTATGTCTTCAGGTTTAATCTCATTGATATTCACTCCGAAAGACACATCCCAGTTTTCAATTTCTTTATTTATGTCATCAATAAAGCTTTGTATCGATACTCCATCTTTTGAAGCCTCGCTTTTAAATTTTTCATTAAATTCTACAAATGATTTACTTAGCGTTTCAAATGATTCACTATTTTTTATAACTTTTTTTACTAAAAAATTTAAAGTATCTCTAAAAGCAGATGGTCCGCTCAATTTAGTATATTCATCTAATCTTGCCACTTCTGGAATATAAATAACATCACCTATTTTTGCTTCTGAGATATTTTTAGCACCATAAAAAAGATTATCTGAAAGATATCCTTTTTCGTATCCGTAGATATTGCTCTGGTTAGATTTGACTTGGTCTGGATGCTTTAAATATTTCCTTACTTTCAAACTATTTTTTTCTTGTTTATATTCTTCTCTTAAACCAGTAAATTCATCGTTCATTAGGCTAAATTCTACCTCAATCCAACTTTCTTGATCATCGGTTTTAAATTTAGGGAAATCATCTTTGTCCCATTTTTCTTTTTCATAGAAAATTCTCAAAGCATCAATTATATTTGTTTTGCCAGAATTATTAGCACCAACTAAAAGAGAATAACCAAGTAAATCAAAACTTTGCTCCTTAATGGAACGAAAATTATGAATTGTTATCTTTTTTATCTTCATATTTTTACTTAAAAATTCTCCTATACACCCTCAAAATTGCTTCGGGTATAGGAGATAATTGGACCCCTTGTCTTACATCTTTAAATTCATCGTCAAAAGTTTCATCGCCTAAAGAAAAAACATAGACGCTGAATTTTCCTTTTATATCCTTAATTGTTTTTTTGAAAGCTGGAATCGCCGCTTGGTCAAAAATTATACCGGTATAATGATTAGTGTTTTTGAAAATCTTAAAACCGACACGATTTTCGATTTCTTCAAAAGTTCCCTCTTTTACGCAAAGCATTTCCGTTACCTGTTCGGTAAGTTTTATTTTGTTTTTATCTGTCGATTCGCCATAGTCAACAAAATCAGTTTTGAAGTATTTTAAGTTTCCGCCTAAACCAGCAACTTTTTCGCCTTTCAAATTTTTATATCCCCCAATAACCTTTTTAATTCTGGGATAGCAAATATCTTCGGCAATTTTATACTCGTTGCCATTATTATCCTCATTATTAGTGCCTAAAATAAATTTCCTACTGCCGCCATCTTCTTTATTCAATTCTAAAACTGCATGCGCGGTAGTACCCGTGCCAGCCATAAAGTCTAAGATTAATGAATCAGAATTAGTCGATAAATCTAACAAATATTTTATTAACTGATATGGTTTTGGATAGTTGAAAAACTTGCCATGAAAAATATTTTCTAATTGTTTTGTGGCCATTGTACTTGAAAAAAGTGGTATTACACCCAGCGGCGGCCTACTTCGTTCAATTGAATTTTCTTCGTTATCTACTCTTAAATATTGCTTTGTATAAACTACCCATTCGCCCTTTTTATTTTTAACTAATTTGACATATCCGTTTTTTAATCCCCATTCCAATTTTTGTTTAGACCAGCGCCAACAAGCTTTTTTGTGTTTAAAACTCGGCGAAATTTTACTTCCGTCAGGTGCTGTTATGGGGTAGTCCAGAGATTTTGAATATTGGATACTAGCACTATTTAGTTTTATTAACTTATGTTTTCCTCTAATTTTTTCGTATTCATCAGAATTTGTATATGCGTCTTCGTCGGGTATCTTTTCTGTATGGATTATAAGCCTATCTTTGTTTTTTGCATAAACTAATATATATTCGTGCTTAATTTTAAAATGCTTGCTATCAGAGCTCCCTCCGCCTTCCCTATTTTCCCATACTAAATTTGCTATAAAGTTATCATCCCCAAATAAATCCGAGTTATCGCACAACATTTTTAATTGTGCCACTTCATTATCATCAATTGAAATAAAAATTACTCCGGTATCTTTTAATAAGTTCTTTGCCAACCTTAATCTTTTCTCCATAAAAGCAAGCCATTTTGAGTGGCGGTAAGCGTCTTCTTTGTCCACATAGCGGTCGTTAAAAATAAAATCTTTATTGCCCGTGTTATATGGCGGGTCAATGTAGATGACATCAACTTTTTTTGCGTGGGTATAATTCAAAACTGAAAGCGCGTGATAATTGTCACCTTCAATAAGTAAATTTACCGGCTTATCTTTGTCGGTAATTATTTCTTTGTTTTTAACTTCTTTTAACACCGGTAATTTTTCTTTACACATCTCAACCACTTCCTCGGGCTTTTCTTCCCAAACCAAACCGTACTTTTTCCTTTTCTTCAGTTCCTTTTTAAGCCGTTCAACTTCGCCTTTTAATTTTTCGATTTCTGATTTTTTGCCGTTTTTTCCCATAATTTTATATTAGCTTACTTTCCTTAAAACTAAAAATCTTATTTTTTGTAGTTATCGATTTCTCTTTCTCGCACTCATTATTAACTCAAAACCTCCAATAATTTCGTTGCCAAAAAGATTTTCCCCTTTTCTTTACCGCTTATTTCTTTAACAATGCCGAGTTTTTCGAGATGGAGCACGGATCGCTTAGCAGTCACAAAAGTAGTCTTCAATAGGGCAGTGGCTCGAGAAATAGTGATGTATGGATTTTGAAATAGTAAATCCAATGTCCTGCTGACACTTGTGCTTAAATGATGTTGTTTTATAAGCTCGTCATATTCTTCTTTTAGCGCCAAAATTTTATCCGCATTTGTCAACGCTTCTGTCGCTTGTTCACGCACGCCACGCAAAAAGAAAGTCAACCAATCATTCCATTGGCCATTAGTACTTACCTGCATGAGATGTTCATAATATTCGCTTCTATGCCTCTCAAAAAATGCGCTCAAATATAGAAGAGGCAATGATAAAACTTCTCTATGCACCAAAAGAAGAGTTATAAGTAATCTGCCGATCCTGCCATTGCCGTCAAGAAATGGATGAATGGCTTCAAACTGATAGTGGACTATTGCCGAATCTACGAGTGCGGGAAATTTTTGATTTTGATGCAAATATATCTCCCACTCATTAAGCGTTTTTTGCATCTCTATCACCGGAGGAGGAACAAATGTCGCCTCTTCCAGGGTACAACCTGGTTTACCAATCCAATTCTGACTCCTGCGGAATTCACCAGGTGTCGCGTGACTGCCCCTAACTCCCTCCATAAGAATTCTATGAAGCTCACGAACAAAACGAAGACTTAAAGGGAATTCTTTAATACGCCTTAACCCATATTCCATAGCCTTTACGTATTGGTTTACTTCTTTAATATCATCGGTTTTTTGGACAGCCCCAATTTCTGCCTCAAATAAATCAGACAGCGACGCTTGCGTCCCTTCTATTTTCGAACTTAAAACAGCCTCTTTTCTCAAGTATGGCCGAATTAAAAGATGGGGGTTTGGTAAACGTTTTGCCGCTCCGGCAAGCTTGCCCAACGCAATGTCTGCTTGCGATAGCGTGCTGACTAAATCGTTATTAAACTCCAGTGTGGGCGGAAGCGGATCTGGAACAAAAGCAAAGTAATCCCTTTCGGTTTTTATCACTTTTCCTGTCGCATTTTGCGCAAATATTGATTTGTCCATATGTGTAATTATACTTTATAGCATAAAAGTATAATTGTCAAATTTATTATTATACACCTAGGCACTAAGGAAATTTATAGCAATCCCTGCCCCTTAAAACTAAATGTTTTATTCTTAGTAATTATTACGTGGTCCAAGACGTCAATTCCCATTATTTTGCCGGCTTCAATGATTCTCTTTGTAACCAATAAATCATCTTCGGACGGCTCTGCGTCGCCTGAAGGATGGTTGTGGGCTAAAATTATTTGAGCTGCGTTTTGTTTTAGGGCTTCATTAAAAATTTCTCGCGGATGAACTAGACTTGCGTTTAAGGTACCGATAAACATCGGCTTTTTAAAAATCATTTCGTTGCGCGCATTTAAATAAATTACCATAAAATGTTCCCTAGATTTATCGCGCAAATATACTGCCTGGGCTAAGACATCTTTTACCGATTCGATTATTGGCAATGTTTCTTCTTGAATATTTAACGTTCTTTTGATTAATTCTATCGCGGCTAAAATTGTACAAGCTTTGGCTGGACCAATCCCCTTTATTTTAGCCAAATCATCATAACTCATTTTTAACAGCCTTCCTTTCGGATATTTGGTTAAAATTTGCTTAGCAACTTCAATAACATTTTTGCCTTTTATTCCCGTTCCCAACAAAATAGCCAAAAGCTCCTCGTCTTTTAGATTTTTTGAGCCTTTGGCGATTAATTTTTCTCTCGGTCTTTCAATTTTCGCTAAATCCCGCAACTTCATATTTCAAAACCCATTGAGTTGGCGTTTTAACTCATTGATAAGATTTCGTTTAAAATCCTTAATGATATCTTGTTGATCTTTGGGTAATAATGCGGATAACTCGCTTTTAAAATCAATTTTCTCTGCTTCCGATTCAATAATATTTCTTTCATTAGCTAGTCGCTTTTTCTGTTCTGGCTCCAAAAGACCCTTTCGCATAATAAAATATAAATCATAAAAATCACGGGGTTTCTTTCTTTTTAGTAGAGCATCAAAAATCTTCTCCTCTATAAGCTCCGTCTGAGGTAAATGATAAACATTATAAGTGGGCACAAAATCATTTGCTATGCTGTCAACTTCTCCTTTCGCATCCCGACCATTACGAGAAGAGATATTGATCTCAACACCCACGGGCTGGTAATCGTATAATTTAAAGGTCGCATCACCATAATATCCTTCACTGGTTACGCCGGGCTTTGGTCCAAGCTCTACATGGATACCAATTTTTTCTATTTCTGCAAGAGTTTTAGTAAATAAATCTTCAATAAATTTTTCTTGTTGATATCGCTCTACCTTAAAAATAGAAAAATCTAAATCCTCGGAAAAACGAGGACTACCATAAATAACTCGCAAGGCAGTACCTCCTTTAAAGAGAACATTTTCGGTTCCTTCTAATCTGTAAAATTGTGAAAGAAAAAGGTGCTGAAAATATTCACGAACAATATTTAATTCGTTGGTCTGATACTTAGTGACTAATTTTTGAATTTCATTTTGACTAATCATCGAAGTGTATTTTTTATCACGCTAATAAGTTTATTATTATTAAATAGTTTAGCATAGCGGAGAGCTTTGGTTGGATTAATTTTTTCTTTATTAAATCTGCTGATTGGTTTTTTATTGCTTAGAACTCGAAGGTAGGTCAAGTCAACAAAGGCCTTTTCTGGTTCGGCAATTATAAATGTTACTTCACGGTGTTTGCTTAAAAAATATCCAGTAAAGGCCTGTTTTTTAATTCGGCGATAACTAAAAATTTTGCCGAGGGCATTGAAATGTCGAGTTGCTTTTGTCGTTACAGAAGTAATCTCGTAGACTGTTTCCGGGATAATCCGATGATAGGATAGGGCAAACTCCAAAGAAACGTAAGAAGGTTCATAAAGTTTGTTGGCTAAATAAAGATCAGGAATATCAGTATCATAAATCGTATAAAGTCCTCTCTTCAGCTGTATTAAATATCCGCGTTGCGTATAACGATGAAGAAGAAAACTAGTAGCTACTTTACTCACACCAAAAATACGCCTTATATCTAAAGGCGTAAATATCAAGAGTTTTTTCTCCTTCAGTTTTCTCTCGAAAATTGCCCAATTCACTAATTTAGCCATATTGCTAATTTATCAAAACTTAATCCAAAAGTCAAATATTTTAACTGTGGATAACTTTTTGCTTCTTTTTTACTCATGGATTCGATAAATTTACCATAAATATCTTTATTATACTCCCATCCTTCGCGCAAGGCTACGGATTGGCTTTACTTACTCGAATTTTTTCCTCTTATTCTCCTGTGCTCCAATCTTGCTGCCGATTCCCGGGAAGGAAAAATTTTCGGGAAAATTTTAGTCGGGTTTTTATTACCTATTTTTTGAAATAGACGTCTTTTGAAATTTTCTTTCATAAGATTACAGGTGAAAATTATTTAACAGGGTGAATTAATTATTAATCTTTTAAAATCAGGAATCTTTTTTCTCCTCTTTCAAATACCAATACTCGCCGTCAAAAACCAGTAAAGTATCCGGCTGGTTGGTAGCGAAATATTGAAGAGTTATTTCTTTGTCGTTTGCTTCAATTTTTTCTTCTTTGATTTTAATCGGATTTCTTACGTCAAAACCCAGTTTTTCAAAAGCGAAATTAAGAATCGCTCTTTCGGTTAATTTCTCCACTTCTTTCAGTTTTGCTTTTTCGTTCTTGGCGTGAAAATGAGCAAAAGATCTTTCTGCTTTCCATATAAACTCGGCTGCAGCAGGAAAATTTTTCGCCAAAAATCCCAGTTTTTCTCCGGGCGGAGCCGTAAATTTATAATCGGAAAACGCCTTTTCGATCTCCTTGTCCAAACCGAGCCTTTCCCATTCGTCCAGGGTCGCCTTATTCAGCTCGATATCCACAATCGGCTCTTTATCTTTATTGTTATCTTCGGTTGTCGATTCCAATGATTCAATACTCATAATTTTTTATTTCCACTGGCATTTGCTGTTTACGCAACTACAAATCACTCCGTATGTTTGGGCATTATAACATTCGGTATATTCACAGGTGGTAATAACCGGCTCCTCGCTTTTTGACTGGCAAACCTGGCCAGAGCATCCGCCAGTTATACAATCAGCATCAGAAGAACATTGACCATTGGTGGATCTTCCGCAAAAATCACCTATTCTTGAGGACTGGGCAAGTTCAAAACTTTCGAGAATCGCTTTGGCAATTCTTACTTCTTCGGCATCATTCATATCAAAATCCTCATATTTTTCTTTTCCAAAATAGCTTATATAAGCTTTCCCCTTGTATCCGTTAATTTCAAAATCATTAATAAATAATTCTTTTACTTTCCCTTCAAAAACAAGCTTTTTCGTCCCGACTTCTGTATCCCCAACTATTATTGTTTCATCGCTATCTACAAAATCCCCTGCGCCTACACCGGTTCTGGGCACAGGTATGACATCGCCATTTTTCAATACCACGGCAAATGCCAAAGTATACCCATCAGAAGAGCTGAATAGATTTACTTCATAATAACCATAGCCAATAATTTCGTTTAGTCCAAAATCGTGTTCTACTGTCCAGTCCGAAGGGTATTTCATGGTATAAGCGTATTTAGGATTAGTGTAAACTTGCCAGTCGCTGGTATTGATTTGGCTTTTCACACATTTTGTCCCATCCCAACAACCGTCTTTACAATCGCAGGTTTTTACTTGCTTGCTGTTGTCGGATGAGCAGCCACAAGCACCGATTAAACAAGAATTAGGAAAATCAGAAGCTGATTTACAGCAATCGGCAATGGCTACGGTTCCGCCCGAATCAATACAAGTTTTTTCCGTCTCGGTCGGCTGTTTTGGTTTTTGCTGAGATTGATAAATTAAATAACCAACTCCAGCAACAATGATTAATATCACAACAATTAAAATAATTTTTTTCATAAAAATTACAATAAATTAATACTTAGCACGTCGTATGTATTAAGGCGTTTGTTTTAACGCCTTGTTTAATTTTTTCATTATAAATTTCGATTATTTTTGGTGTGGCGTCAAAAATAATTTCTGCTCCCTTGCTTTGAAGTTTTTGGATTGTTTCTTTATCTAATTCCATCGCCCCGTTTTGGCCAGTTCCAACAATAATAACTTGCGGATCTCCTTTTAAAAGTTTCTCGATCTCCCAATCCCCTATTTTGTGCGAACTGTCGAACAGTTCGTGCAGTTTTTTATAATCTCTTTCCTCAATTTTATCGCCAATAATCAAAACCTGATGATATTTGTTTACCCCGTTAAATTTCGCCTTCGGCGAACCCCGATTTATCGGGGATTTAACGGGGTGAATTATCACCTCCCCAAATTTAGTTGAGTCAATATGCAGCATAGAATTATTTCTTATTCAATCACAATCTTAGTCGCGTAATCGGATAAAATCCAGCCTTGGGTTTTATCTTTTAATTCTATCTTATACCAGTTGTTTTTTTCTTCTAAAAACGGATATTTTTCGCCTGGATAAATTTTAACTAAAATCAAATATTGCTTGCCCGGACCCTGTCTGACATTAAGCCAGCCGGTTTCCGTGTCTTTAATTAAAACCATTGTTATTTCTGCTGTTTCTTCTGCTTCGTTTAAATCCGTGCCAGTATCAATATTTTCTTCTGCTTGTTCCGGCGTTTCTGTTTGCTCTTGATTTGTTTTTGGCTCTTCAACGTGTTCTGGTTTATAGAATTTAAAACCAACGTGCTTCGGCTTGTAGAATTTAAAATACCAAACCGATAATACTGCCAGGGCAATCAAAAGAATTATAAGCGAAGTTACTGAAATAGAAAGAAAAATATTTTTTCTTTTTTTATTTCTCAATTTATAACTTGCTGTTTGCAGTAGTTTTTCTTTTTCTGTATTTTCTGAAGATTTCTGTTTTTTGTTTTCTTTTTTTGTTATTTTGGCCGGTAAAAATAAATCATTGGACCATTTCTTCCGCAAGCCCCTGATTCCCAAGCCAATTGCTTCGATAAAGTCGCTGGGAAGGCCGGTTCCGTGAAGAACAGACGCTCCTAAAGAAACATTTGCTCCGAGGTTTGAGGCAAAATAATCAATTATATTTTCCAGTTTTTCTATTTCTCCGACTAAAATTATCTCGTTCACTGTCTGATTCGTCTTTCTTTGGAAATCATTTGTTAGTTCCTTTAATTCTTTGTTTATTTTATTTAAATTCGAACTTATTTTTCTCTCATCTTTAAATGAATCAGCCCCGATTTTTATAGAGGAAAATTGCCTTAAGCCATTTTTATCAAATATGGCTATATTACTGAAGGAGCTATCAACATCAACTATACAAATTATTTCTCCTTTTAATCTGGTAAGCCCTCTAAATATAGCGAGGGTTTCTATGTCAAAAAACTTTACTTTAATTTTTGAATCCTTAAAAAATTTAAGCCACTCCAAGACATAGGCCTTGCTTGCGGCCGCGACCAATATTTCTATATTATCGCCGTCTTCTTTTATAATATTGTACGAAAATACTATCTCATCTTTATTCAGGCCAATGCGTTCTTGTATCGCCTCTAAAATCAACTCCTCTTTTTTTGCATAAAAATCCATGCTCAAAACCAAGATTATTACCTGTTTTTTGGGCAGTCCGAAAATTATATTTTTTATTTTAATCGACTTGGGCTTTGCTTTTTTGAGGGCGTCTTTCAGGGATTGTTTGAGTTCGTTTCTGTTTTCAATTATCCCATTTTTTAAAACGCCCGGTTCCAGTTTCACGCGATTCAACTTGGAAATTTTTATCCTGTTGCCCGATTTTTTTATCTCAACTATTTCTATTGCCTTGTCCGAGATATCCAAGCCGACCGATTTTTTAGACATAAAAAACATACTCGTATTATACCACTTTTCAAGACAAATAAAAAAACGGGGTCTAAAGCCGCTTTACAAGAGAACAAGCTTGAGTAGTAAATTTAATTGATTTTTAAAATCTTGTAATGGATTTTGCCTTTGGGCGTTTGAACTATCACTTCATCGCCTTTTTTCTTGCCCAAAAAGGCCCGGCCCAATGGCGATTCGTTCGATATTCTTCCTTTAAAGGGGTCTGCTTCTGTTGAGCCGACAATTGAAAACTCTCTTTTTCCGTCGTGGTTCCGAACTTTGATAAGGCATCCGACTTCCACTATTTCGCAATTTTTTTTGCCGGAAATAACTACCGCTTCTTTTATAAGCGATTTTAAATCTAAAATTCTGCCTTCGTTGAACGCCTGGGCTTCTTTTGATTCCGCGTATTCCGCGTTTTCAGCCAAATCGCCCATATCCTGGGCGTCGTGAATTCTTTTTGCGATTTCTTTCCTTTCGGAAATTAATCTTTCCAATTCCTCTTTCAGTTCGTTTAATTTTTGCTGCGTTATATATCTATTCATAATATATGTTATCTATTAAAATACCATTCTAAAATATCTTTTGCAATAGGCACGGCCGTTGTGCTCCCCTCGCCCCCGTTTTCAATTAAAATCGTTAAAACAATTTCCGGATTATTATAGGGCGCAAAAACAGTGAACCAGCTATGGGGTGCTTTTCCTTTAAAGCTTTCGGCAGTGCCTGTTTTGCCTGCAAGTTCAATTGGAAAACTTGCCAAAGAACGCGCCGAGCCGGAAATAATGACCTCTCTCATCCCTTTTCTTACGACTTCTATAAGGTCCTTATTTATAAAATTTTTGTTTATTATTTCCGGCTTATCATTTTCCAATAAATTCGGCTTGTATGTGGTGCCCCCATTGGCAATTGTTGCTGTTGCTATTGCCATTTGTAAGGGCGTGACAGTAATATCTCCCTGGCCAATGGAGCAATTGTATGTGTCGCCGATATACCATTGTTCTTTTTTCTCTTTTGTTTTCCATTCTGGGCTGGGAATAAATCCCGATTTTTCTTCCGGAAGATTTATGCCCAGCGTTTTCCCCAAATTAAAAAGATTCAAATATTTTTTAATCCTTTCAATACCTAGACCCTCAATATTGCCATATCCGCCGCCAACAGTATAAAAAAACACATTACAGGATTCGGCAATCGCCTTGTAAATATCGACCGTGCCGTGGGCTTTCCAATCGCCATAAGTCCAAACCACATTTGAATTGTATTTATCCATAATATTCAAATATCCTGGGCAGTTTATCTGCGTTTTTGGAGTAATAACGCCTTCCTGTAAGGCAGCAGAAGCAAGCAACGGCTTAATTGTTGAGCCAGGAGGATAAACTCCGGAAATCGCCCTATTAAAAAGCGGTTCGTTTTTGTTGTTAAAAATCTTATTAAATTCTTCCTGGGTTAATCCTTTGATAAAATCATTGCTGTCAAAACTCGGCAAACTGACCATTGCCAGAACTTTTCCGTTCTGCGGATTTATCGCAACAGCAGCTGCTTTTACGGCATTGATACTGCTTAATTTTGATTTCAGGAGCTGATAAATCTTTTTTTGTAAATCAGCGTCTATTGATAAAACCAAATCATTGCCAAAAACCGGCTCTTTTGTGGCTAAAACTTTTTGAGTTCTGCCCAAGCTGTCAATTTCAACCAATTCTTGGCCGTATGCCCCCCGTAAAGTGTTTTCATAAACGCTTTCCAGCCCTGTTCTCCCGATATAATCATCCAATAAATAATTTTTATCCTTGACTTCACTTTCATTGGCTTTATCTACGTAACCCAAAACATGGGCAAAAGCAGGGCCGTCTTCATATTGCCTGCGATTATCTTTTATAACCCTGATCGAAGGAAAATCTATAAATTCCGATTCAATAACAAGAGCTTTTTGCGTACTTATATCCTCTGAAATAATTATAGGGTATGAAATATTGATATGGTTCTTAATTATCTCTGTTATCTCTTCTTTTGGTTTGTTTAATTGAGCTGATAAATCTTTAATTATTTGTTTATAATTTTCTTCTTGAACAAAATCAGCGGGAATCACGGCAATGTCTATTTTGGGAATATTTACGGCCAAAGGATTTTTATTTTTGTCGTAAATAATTCCCCTCAAGGGTCTTATGGGGTAGGAACGGATTTTATTTTCGTTCGCTAAATTCTGCCAATAACTCCCCTTTATTATTTGCAGCTGAAAACTTTTTACGAATAAGACAAAAAGCAGCAGAATAACAATTCCAAAAAACAATTTTAAAACCCGTTCTTGTATGGGTTTTTCCAATTTTTCCCTTTCTCCTTCGGGCGATTCTCTTAATCTTTCCGAATCCAAAAAAATCTCTTCAGGCCCGATGTCGTCCCTGTATTTTCGTTTTACCTTATATTTATCGTTTTCTAACATAGTTTTTTAATCAATCCGAAAACAGGCAAAGACAAAGCTAAATTGTAAAAAATATTGGTTATAAAATTTAAAAATCCAAAATAAAAACCCGTTCCGGCTATCTTGAATAAAAAGGCGAGAAAAACATTATAAAAGAAAATTGATATTAAAAAAACAGTAAGAAGAGAAGATTTCGTACTTTTCTTGAAAAGATTTTGGCTTAAAAAATAAGCTATTGAGCCGGCCAAAAATAAACTTATGATAGAAATGCCGAGAAAATCGGATAAAGAATATATGTCCAGAAACAAACCGCCAAAAATTATCCAGCCAATAATCTGCCTCGGTTCTTTTAAAATGCACAAAGATAATATTGATAACAAAATTAAATTGGGAAAAGCGTTAAAAATGGCCAAATTCGGCAGAATTCCCACCTGGAAAAACAGCAAGATGAAAATAAAAATTATTGTAAAAATAATTTTCATTTTATTATAAAAACGCTTTCTAATTTCCCAAAATCAACAGCCGGAATTATTGTAATTTTTTGGAACAGTTGATTTTGGGATAAATCAATTTTTTCTATTTTGCCTATTAAAATCGCCTTTGGATAAATTTTATCCATTCCGGAGGTAATAATTCTTTCTCCTGTTTCCAATCTTTCTGTTCTGGGAATAAAATCCATAAAAAGTCCTCCTTTTTCCTCTTTTTTGACTAAGCCCTGGGCGCGGCTTTTTTCCGCAATGGCGGCAACCACGCAATCTTTATTTGTAATTAGCATTACTTTTGAAAAACTATCCATTACTTCAACGACTCTGCCCACCAAAGCCATTTCTTTTGAAACAACCGCAAGGTCTTTTTCAATGCCGTGCTTTTTACCCCGATTTATTAAAATCCAATCCTGAATTCCCTGAACATCTTTTCCGACTATCAGAGCTTTTTCCAGAATATTTTGATTTTCGCTTGAAATTTTCAGCGCCTGTTTCAGTTCTTCGTTTTCTCTTTCAAGTTCTTTTAATTTTACAATTCCGCCTTCTAATTCCTTGTTTTGCTGTCTCAATTCAATATTTTCTCTGTTTAAATTTTTTATATTGATTATTATTTCAAAAAATCCAATTGTCTTGTCTCCGATTCTTGCAACGAAAATCCTGATTGGAGAAAATACCTTAAAAACAAAATTCCCAAGTTTTTTTGAAAAACCCGGGACAATATTCAATAACAGCACAACCACAGCCACAATAATGATGGCTGAAAAATATTTCCTATCTAGGAATTTGGCCATAATCGGTTTCTATTAAAACATCCCTCAATTTATCTATGTCTTCCAAAATAATGCCCGCGCCTCTCGCCACTGCTGTTAATGGGTCGTCTACTATTTTTACCGGCATTTTTGTCTCTCTGCTGATTAACTTATCAAGATTCCTAAGCAAACTGCTTCCGCCAACCAAAACAATGCCTCTATGCATAATATCGGCAACCAGTTCCGGCGGAGTTGCTTCAATAGTGTTTTTAATAGCTTCAATAATGGTCTCGATTGATCCAGAAAGGGCTTTCCTGATTTCTTCGCTGCTGACGATTATTTCTTTTGGCAAGCCGGTTGGAATATCTCTTCCTCTGATGGGCGCTTCCAATTCTTCATCCAGTTTATAAGCAGAACCAATGGCAATTTTAATATCTTCGGCCGTTCTTTCTCCCAAGACAAGTTTTAATTCATCTTTAGCGTAATTTATTATGTCTTGGTTTAACCTGTCGCCCGCAACTTTCAATGTTCTACAGGCAACAATCCCACCCAAAGAAATTACCACAATATCAGCCGTACCTCCACCAATATCAACAATCATATTCCCCAGCGCCTCCTGAACCGGCAACCTTGCGCCAATTGCCGCTGCCATTGCCTGCTCAACCAAATAAACTTCTCTTGCTCCGGCGCTTAAAGTCGCGTCTTTTACCGCCTTTTTCTCAACTTCTGTTATGCCGGAAGGGATGCCAACGATAACCCTTGGTCTGGACAAAATCGCAAAGCTGCCTTTATGGACTTTATTTATAAAATAACGAAGCATTTGTTCTGTGACTTCAAAATCGGAAATCACGCCATCGCGCAAAGGCCTTGTTGCAAGAATATGGGCAGGTGTTCGGCCAACCATTTTTTTGGCTTCATCGCCGATTGCCAAAATCTGTCCGGTTTTCTGATTAATTGCCACTACCGACGGCTCGTTAATAACAATACCCCGACCCCTGACATAAACCAGGGTCGTGGTAGTTCCCAAGTCAATCCCTACGTCTTTTGAAAATTTTCCGAGAATTTTATTGAACATTTTAGTAGGCCTTAGCAAATAAAACTTCTGTTTTCGCCTCTTTGCCGCATTTGATACACCTTCCGATTTTGTTTTTTTGATTAAAAGGAATGCATCTTATTGTTGTTTTTGTTTCGTTCTTTATTTCTTTCTCGCATTTTTCATTTCCGCACCAATACGCTTTAACAAATCCGCCCTTTTCTTTAATCACTTTTTTAAATTCTAGATATGATTTTGCTTCTCGGGTATTTTCCAGAGTAAATTTTTTGGATTTTTCCAATAATCTTTTTTGCAAATCATCCAATAATTTTTCCGGCTTAAATTGCTTCAAAGAAACAGTTTCCCTTTTTAAGGTATTCCTTAAAACAAAGGTTATTTTGTTTTCTTTCGCCTCTTTCGGACCTATTTCTATTCTTAATGGCGCGCCTTTTAATTCCCATTCATGAAATTTCCAGCCAGGCGTCTGGTTTCGCCAATCAGTATAAAATCTCATGTTTTGGCCTGATAAATATTTCTCTGTTTTGGAAATATACTTTTTAACAATTGGTTCTTCGGAAATCGGAATAATCACGATTTGATAAGACGCAATTTTTGGGGGCAAAATCAAGCCTTTGTCATCGCCATGCGCCATTATTAATCCTCCGATCATTCTTGTACTCACCCCCCAGCTGGTTTGCCAAACATAACTTTTCTGGCCTTTCTCGTTTAAAAATTGGATATTGAATGATTTTGAAAAATTCTGCCCTAATTGATGGGATGTTCCCATTTGAAGGGCTTTATTGTCTTTCATTAACGCCTCAACTGAAAGAGTATAATTCGCGCCGGCGAATTTTTCCGCTTCTGTTTTTTTGCCTGAAACGCAATAAATTCCCAGACAATTCTCAACAAAATCCTGATACATTTTTAAAGCGGACATTGCCATTTCATCGGCTTCTTTTTCAGTAGCATGAGCAGTATGCCCCTCCTGCCACAAGAATTCCAAAGTTCTTAAAAATAATCTCGGCCTCATTTCCCATCGAACAATATTCGCCCATTGATTTATTTTCAAAGGCAAATCGCGGTATGAATGAATCCATTTTTGAAAAGAATCGTACATTATGGTCTCGGAAGTCGGCCTTACTGCCAATTTTTCTTCCAGTTTTTTTCCTCCGCCATGGGTTATCCAGGCAACCTGCGGGTTAAATCCCTCAACATGCTCTGCTTCCTTTTTAAAAAATCTTTCAGGAATAAACAAAGGAAAGTAAACATTGCTTACTCCTAATTTTTTGATTTCAATATCCATTATTTTCTGGATATTTTCCCAGATAGCATAACCATAGGGCTTGATAATCATACAGCCCTTGACTGGCGCGTAATCTGCCAAATTCGCCTGCAAAACCACTTCATTATACCATTTTGAAAAATCCTCTGATTGTTTGGTAAGCATAAATTTAAAATAATTTAATTACATCTCTTAATGTTATTATTATCATCAAACCGATTAGAATTGCGAAGCCGAGGGCGTGGGCAAAACGCTCGATTTTAAAATTTATCGGCTTGCCTTTGATTTTTTCAATCAGTAAAAACAGCAATCTGCCGCCGTCCAATGCCGGAAACGGCAAAATATTAATTATTACCAAATTGATTGAAAGAAAGGCCGCAAATTGCAATACATAATTCCAACCAAGTTGCACTACTTGCGAAGTTAAAACGGCAACTCCGATTGGACCCGCAATCTCCCCGATCATGGTGCCCTTTAAAATCAATGTTTTTATTAATAAGTAAAACATTGAAACAATTGTTACTGCCAATTTTCCGGCCGCAGCAAAACCCATTATAATCGCCTTATACCAGGGATAAGAAATTAATCCTGTTTTTGTCATTGCAAACCCCGCTGCCCCTTCGCCTTCAGGCGGAGAAATCCTTGCCAAAATATTTTTTTCAAAAACACTCTCACCTCTTTTTATTTTAAAAATAATCTCTTCGCCGACATGCATTGCGATAAATGTCTGAACATTTTCTATTTCTTTTATTTCTGTTTGCTCATCCTTAAAGGAAAGTCCAATAATTGAATCACCGGTTTTAAGCCCGGCTTTTTCAGCGGGAGAATTTTTGGCAAGGTCAACAATCTGAATTTTAATGTCTCTGTAATTTGACTCTTGCCCGCTTTCAATTATACTTGGAATTCCGACCCCGTGGACAATTGAAAGAAAAACTCCGGCAACAAATAAATTCATTATAACGCCCATTGCCAGAATAATTGCTCTTTGCCAGATTGGCTTATTGTAAAATGCTCGTTTACTTTGACTTTTTTTCTTGTCTCCTTCTTCCCCGAAAATTTTTACAAATCCGCCAATCGGAATTGCATTTAAAGAATAAATTGTTTCGCCCTTTTTAAAACCGAAAAGGCGAGGTGGAAATCCAAAACCAAATTCTTCCACTTTTACTTTGAAAAGTTTAGCACTCACAAAATGTCCCAATTCATGGGCAAACACCAAAATTCCCAATATTAAAATAAATACAATAATCGTAAGAATCATACTGTCATTACTTCCTTTTCTTTGGAAGTTTTTAATTGCTCTATTTTTTCATTATAATCATCAATCAGTTTTTGCAAATCGTCTTTGGCGCGGAATTTATCGTCTTCGCGCAGTTCCCCTCTTTTTTCCATTTCCTGAATTTCTTTCCAGATTTTTTCCCTGTCCAATCTTATGGAAATTCTCACTTCCTCGGCTTTTTCGGCAATTATTTTCACATATTCTTTTCTTTGCTCTTCTGATAATGGCGGAATATTAATCCTGACAACTTCACCGTCAACAACCGGACTATAACTGGATGAATTTCTGATTGCTTTTTCAATATTTGGCAGAACGCTTTTGTCCCACGGCTGGATAACAATTACTCTTGGCTGGGGCGCGCTGATTGTCCCCAGTTGTTTTACGGGAAGTTTTTGATTGTAACAATCAACTTCAATATCTTCAACCATGACCGGTGTTGCCCGGCTTGTTTTAATTTTCGCCAGTTCCTTTTTATAAAACTCCATCGCCTTCTCCATGTTTGGCTTTATATCGTCAATCAATTTTTTATACATAAAATTAAATTTTCCAATGCCAATCTTTTATTAATATTTGATGTTGAAATCAATTCTTTTGTTTTTTGGATTTCTTGGATTGTTTTTAAATATTTTGTCTCGTTTTTATTTATTAATTTTTCCCTGAACCAAAATAACCAAGAATCCAATAATGGAAAAATTTCTGTTTCCTCTTTTGAAATTTTTTCTATTGCTTTAAAAATGTCATTTAACGGCTTTTGCAAAAGGCCTATGTGCTCTTTATTTATGATATTTTCTGAAATCTTGTTTAAAGCAGCCGGCTGAAACCTTATGTCTTGCAATCTGGAAATAATTGTTTTTGGCAGTAAATCCGGATTAGGCGCCAGTAGGATTAAAATCGTTTTTCCCTGCGGTTCTTCAAGGGTTTTCAGCAAAGCATCGGAAGCGTCGCGGGCCATTGTTTCCGCTTTATCAATAATAGCAAATTTATATAAACCACTGTAAGACGACAAGCTCAAGTGCTTTTTAATTTGCTTGATTTGATTAATGGAAATTTCCTTTTTATCCTCTAATACGCTCAGATAAAGAATGTCAAAAGGGTCGGTTTTTAAAAATTCAGCCAGCCAAAACGCGGCTTTTTTCATTTCTTCTCCCCCGCCCCAGAACAAATAACCATGACTTAATTTGTCTGTTTCTACCGCATTTTTAAAAAAATCAAAAATTATCTGGTTTCTTTCTGATGCCATAGAAACAATTTTATCATAATCAATATAATTTGTCTATGAATTCTTTGAACTCTTTTTCAAACCTTTGCCTGCTGAATTTTTGGGCGTGGCTGGAAATAAATTTCGGGTCGTATTTATCTAAATTTAAACGAAGACGACGGACGCCATCAGCCAACACTGCCACGTTTTGGAAATCAAAAAATTCTCCGGTTTTTCCTTCAATAATTGTCTCTAATGCCCCGCCTTTTCTGAAGGCCAAAACTGGCTTACCATAACTCATTGCCTCAACTGGCGCAATGCCAAAATCATCGTCTGATGGAAAAATAAACGCAATGCAATTCTTGTAATATTTAGCAACAATCTCGTCTGATTTCCAGCCAAGAAATTTGATATTTTTCTTTGCTTTTCTTTGCAATTTTTTTCTTTCCGACCCTTGACCAATAATAACCAAATTCAAGCCCAGCTTATTAAACGCCTCAACAGCCAAATCAATTCGTTTGTATTTGCGGAGTTGCGACACAATTAAGTAGTACTCCTTTTGAAATTGAACAGGCGGACCTGCCCGCAACGCCAGTAAGCTGTCTTGCGTGGCGGGCGGGTATATTACCACTGATTCGCGTTTATAATACTTTTTTATTCTCTGTTGAACAGTTTCAGAGCAGGCTATAAACTGGTCCACCCGTTCACTCGCTTGTCTGTCCCAAATTCTGAAATAATTCAAAAAAGATTTCGGTCTGGATTTATCCCATAAATATCTGGTTGGACTATAGCAATAACAAATATGAATTGTTTTTGGCCTTGTTATAATCCCTTTTACGAAAGAATGGCTTGAAGAAATAACCAAATTATAATCTCGCAAATCCAAACTTTCAACTGCAATGGGCAAAAAAGGCAAAAGCAATTGATAATGTTTTTTAAAAAAGGAGGGAAATTTTTGAAGAAAAGAAGTATGAATTTTTTTATTGTTAAAAAACCGCTCTTTTATTTTTGAATCATAAAAAAGAGTATAAATATCAGCATCAGGAAAAATCTCGGTCAAAACCTTAAATGTCTTTTCCGCTCCGCCAAAATGTGTTAAATAGTCATTAATTAAAGCTATTCGCATATTGTTTTAAGGGTTTGTTCTGCGCAATTTTTCCAGTTAAATCTTTTAATGTTATTATATCCTTTATTAATTAATTCTTGCTTTAAGTTTTGATCGCTAATTATTTTATAAATTGCTTCGCTGATTTCTTCTGGATTATAAGGATTAACCAATAAAGCCGAATCCCCTAAAATTTCTGGCAAACTGCCGGTGTTTGACGCAACAACAGGCACACCGAATGACTGAGCTTCCAGTGGCGGAAAGCCAAAACCCTCATAAAGAGATGGATAAATAAAAATATCCGCGTCTTTTAATAGTTCCCATTTTTCTTGTCCGCTTAATTCTTTGTTAATTCCGGCTAAAATCAATTCGTGTTTTATATTATATTTATTTTTTAAAATCTCGTACGCTTTTTTCAAGTTATCTAAATTTTTTCTTTTGTGTCCGCTTCCTAAATACAAAATATATTTTCTTGAATTCTCGTTTTTTACAATTCCCGGCTTTTCAACACCCAAATAAACAACAAAAATCTTTTCTGGATTAACTTTATAATATTTTGTTAGGTCGTTCTTGGTATTTTGCGAAGAAACGATTATTTTTTCCGCTTTAATATTTCTTTTTGTCAAAAAATCCAATCTTAATCTTTCCCAAAAAGAATATTTTTCCGGAATTGCCTTGAATTCTACTCCATGAATCACGGTGATTGTTTTCGGATGGACCCCATACTTATACTTAAGTACGGGGTAAATAATCGGATAAGTATGGGCTGGCACAAACAAAATATCAGGCCTATTTTTCAGTATTTCCCGGCTTAATCTTATCTGCGTCCACCCCCATTTAAACGGCCATTTCAAGGTTTCTTTATTGTATATAAAAAATTGATGATTTTTATAATCATCAACCATTGGCAAATGCTTCAATAACTGACAAACATACTCTTCATTTCCGCCTTTATTTTTTAAATTTAAGCTGATTTGAATTCCTATTTTCATTTTTTGCTCATTATGCTTCTTTTATAAACCTCCAAATTTTCCAAGGCGATTCCAGTACCCTTTACAACGCATAATAATGGTTCGTCCGCAACATAACAAGGCACGCCCGTTGTTTGAGTAACTAATTCGTCTATTTTATTCAGCAAAGCGCCGCCGCCCGACAATATTATCCCTCTATTCATAACGTCGGCAGCCAGTTCCGGCGGTGTTTCCTGCAGCACGCTTTTTATAGCCCTGATCATTTCTTTCAGTTCTCCTGTAATCGCTTCAACAACTTCTTTGTTTGAAACATCTATTGTTTTTGGCAGGCCTTCTATCAAGTCCCTGCCCTTCACTTTCATGCTTCCCCTTTCCGAATTAAGTAAGGCACTTCCGATATTGATTTTTATTTCTTCGGCAGTTCTTTCACCAATGGCCAGATTATGCCTTTTTTTGATATAATCGGTGATTGCTCTGTCTAATTTATCGCCAGCAACTTTAACAGACGACCAGGCAACAATCCCGCCCAAAGAAATAATCGCCACTTCCGTTGTTCCGCCGCCAATATCAACAATCATATTGCCAGCCGGAGTGTTTATGGGAATTCCCGCGCCTATAGCAGCCAAGACCGGTTCTTTAACCAGATAAGCTGATTTCGCGCCCGACTGGATTGCCGCCTCTATAACAGCTCTTCTTTCTGTTGAAGTTATGCCGGCTGGCACAGAAATCATCACTTCCGGCCTAAAAATCCTGATTTTGCCCTCTGCCTTGCCTATAAAATACGACAGCATTGCTTGAGTAACCCTGTAATCGGCAATAACCCCGTCTTTTAATGGCCTGCAAGCCACAATTGTATCCGGCGTTTTACCGATCATTTCTCTTGCTTCGTTGCCCACTGCCAAAACCCGATTATCGCTTATTGAAATAGCAATAACAGATGGCTCATTGACCACCACTCCTTTTTTGGGCACATAAACCAAGGTGTTTGTCGTGCCCAAATCAATTCCGATTTTTTTCACAAACATAATTTAATCTTACGCTAAAAATTTTCTCTTGGCAATAGCGCCAAAAAGCGTTAAACTGATAATATGACCAGAAAAACACGAAGAATAATTTTCTACATATTTCTGCTTTTTTTTATCGTTTTTGTTCCGACAATTATTTTTTATGCCCGGGGATACAGTTTTGATTTTGAAAAGAAAATATTCGTTGCCACTGGTGGAATCTATTTGAAATCATATCCTCAAAAAGCGGATATTTATATTGATAGCAAAGAAAACGGCAAAACAAATAATTTTATAAAAAGATTAGTTCCAAAGGTCTATAATGTAAAATTGGTCAAAGAAAATTATCATTTATGGCAAAAGGAATTAGTTGTAAAGCCCTGGATAGTTACAAAAGCTGAAAAAATATTTTTGGTGCCTTCTAATCCGAAAATATTTTTAATTGACCAAAACGAAGCAAATCAACCTTTATTTAAAGAACAATATTCAGAAAAAGAATTAATAGACATTGTTAAAAAGAGCTCAAAAAATAAAATTTTAAAAATTAACAACTTTAGCCACGACTTAAAGGGAAACAAATTTTATTTTATCGGAGACGATAATCTTTATTCTTTAAAAATAAATCAAAACAATGTTGCCAGTTCAAGCTTATCAGGGCCGTTGGTTCCAAGTATTACAAATTATACAATATACAAAGATGGTATAATCTATTCAGAATATTATAGCGAAATAATTTATGAACTGGACTTAACCAGTTTAAAATCAACTCCAGTTTTTGATCAGGTTTTTCCGAGTTTTAACGAAGGAAAATGGATTTTGTCCGATGACAATAAAAAACTGCTTTGCCAAAAAGACAAGTCAGTTGAAATTTTGTGGCTGGACGACATAGATAATTCTTTTTTAAGAAAGAAAGGCGAGATTGAAAAAATAATTTTTACGGAAAAAATAAATAACGCAATTTGGTATCCAAGAACCGATGAACATCTTATTATCGCGACTGACAGCGAAATTTTGATAACCGAACTGGACAACCGCACCCCGCGCAACACTATCAATTTCATCACCACCGAAAAGCCGGAAATAAAATACGATTCCAAAACCAGCACCCTCTATTTCCTAAGCCAGGAAAAATTATATCAGACGGAGTTGTAACCCCAGCACCAAATTTTGCTTGATTTTTTACGGCGAGGCGCTGCCCCGGTACCAGAACAAGTTCGGTACGGGGCAGGCACCCATAATCAATAATCTTGTGGCTACTTGCCCCGTAGTTAACCAAGGGTTATACTTCGGGGTTCGCCACTCGCGCCTCGCGAGAAACAATCTTGTTTATATTAAAATAAAAATTTTGCCTTTTTGATGGCAAAATTGATGCGGGGCAAGTAAAAACAGCGGGGTTTGAGATTTTCATCTCATTCCCCGCTTTTGCAAACATTCTTGGGTTTCCGGATGAAAAGCAAATAAACCATCACGCTTTCGATCAGGAAAAAATTGATTGGTTGGGCCAAGCTTTCAAAAGTCATTTGCTTACTCGCAGCGAAAACTGCGGGAAAACAAGACAGCCAGTAAAGAAACCATGCTGTTTTGTTTTCGTGTTCTGGATTCCGCCACGCATTTCGGAAGGTTGGAATGGAGCCAAGAAAAATCACCAGCTGACCAACGATGATGCCGAAGATGGCATCGTTGAAAGCGAGCCATAAGCCCACCCCCAACAAAGCGCCGGCCAAACAAGCTTTGTCTAACTCGGTCCAACCCTTGGTTCCGAAAATCATGGCCAGAATTGCGACGCTCCAGGCACATACGATTGCGGATGCGATTTGACCGTTAATCGTACCTTTGACCGCCATGGCTGCGAACGTAATAGTGTCCAAGCTCGCCCAAATCACCCAGGAAGCCTTTGCCGGTTTTGTCTTCTTCTGCACAATCGCCCTGATATAAGGAACGAAAGCGAGAGTAAAGATAACCCCGGCTAGAATCGAAAAGAACTTATAAGTACTCATCCGCTTTCTCCTTTCCCTTTTAGATACTATAAGTATAGCATACAAGGTGGTATTTTGTCAACCCTTTCACCTTTTACCGGATAAATTTCGGATTCTCCCGTCATAAAATGCAGATATAAACAAATATAGTTAAAACCATTCCGCAACGAATAAAGGTGAAGGGTCAATAGATAAAATAAAAACGGGGGTCGACCAGTTGGTCGACCCCCTTCGTTGGCAGCCGGAGCTGCAATGTGCTGTGCGCGGAATCATGAACCGTTTCACAGTTCACCTCCTTTTCTCTAGGCCCGAAAATAATAGCCATTCAAAGATGAGAATTCTCAACTCTGCCCCCATTCGACGGGCATCTTTGAAAAAGTTCCATATTTCTCTTATTTTCATCTCTACCTCCTTGTTTTCCAGCTTATCATATATTATTTATTTTTTCAACTCTGCCCTGCGCCATTTATCATTAAACTCTTTTAATTGCGCGCCCACTATTTTCTCGCAGGTCTTGGTGCAGTTTCCGCATAAAATACAGGTTTGAATCTGCTGTTTTATTTTTTCCCTCTCCGGATCATTTTTCTTCAGATTTAAAACCCAATATCTAATCAAATTTTTAAATTGTCTTGGCCCAGTCTCCCCTTTCTTGGACTTTAGCCAGGCCGGACATTTTGACTGGCAATATGCGCAATCCATACACGGCCATTCTTCGTTGGACAAATGCTGCATTGGAATCTTTACATCGTCATAGATTTCTCTCTTTTCAGTATTAAACATTGTTCCTGGGTTCAAAACATCGTCCTTGTCAAAAATATTTTTTATTTCCCGTAAATATTTATAAATCTTGCTCCCCCACTCTTTTTTCAAATACATATTTCTGCACCTGCCTCCGCCATGTTCTGTGGCTGTTGTGCCGTTATATTTAAATGTTGCTTTATAGACCCTATCAGCAATTATTTTAATTTTTTTAAGATCTTTTTTGGTTGTGGCTTCAATCACCGGGTCAATATGAATTGTGCCAGCGCCAGCATGGCCGTAAAGAGCCACTTGCATTTTTAAATCTTTGAATATTTTACGTAAATCCTTAATCATATCAGGCATATCTTTTGTTGCCACGCCCACATCATCAATTGAAACCAATGGTTTTGTTGTTGTTGAAAATTTGGCAGTCAAAGGCAATAGACATTTCCGCAATTCCCAAATCTGATTCATTTTCTCGGTATCTTTGATAATTTCCCCGCATAGTTCAAATTTTTCCAAAGTTTTTTCAAATTTTTTAAACGTCTCTTCAATATTTTCGTCAAATTGGACTATCATCATTGCTTCGGCTTCTTTGAAAATCCCCAAATTAGGAAAATTACCGCAAGATAATTCCAAAGAAACTTTATCAATTAATTCCAAACTGCTGCAGCCCAATCCTTTGGCTTCGCGAATAAAATCATCAACTTGATACAGGTCTTTTAAAAATACAGCCCAGGAAACAGGAGTTTCTTTTGGTTTCGGCACAACTTTTAATTTTATCTTTATAAATATTCCTAAAGTGCCGATACTTCCCATCATTAAATGAGTAAGCAGCTGGTTGGTGCCATAATCTTTTCTAAATGCCTGGATATTATAAGTTGAGCCGTTTTGGATATCGTCTTTTTTGTCTAAATCTTTCATTGCTTTTTTATCGTTTAAAATTCTGTTTCTCATGTTTTCTATTTTCACCATAAATTTATTCACCCCTTCGCCCGTATCAGTATTTACAATGTCGCCATCCGAATCAATAAATTCAATAGACAAAATAAAATCATCTAACGTCCCATATTTTACTGCCCCTCCCCCGCATGCCTTAGTCGCAACATTTCCGCCAATCATACAAATCCTTGAAGAGGCGGGTGTTGGAGGCAAAAATAGCCCTGATTTTGCTAATTCTGCGTTTAAATCGTCATAAATAACTCCCGGTTCCACCCATACATATCCGTTTGTTCCGAGCGGAGTCGAGGAAATTTCTAAGATTTTATCAAAATAACGAGTAATATCTAAAATAATTCCTTTGCCAAGCGAAGCGCCAGCCAGAGATGTGCCAGCTGCCCGGCAAGTAATTCCGATTTTATTTTCTTTGGCGAATTTTATTGTTTTCTGGATATCTTCTTTTGTTTTCGGCAAAACAATTAATTCCGGCACAAACTTATAAATACTGGCGTCGGTTGAATAAACCTCGCGCCAAAAATTTTCAAATAAAATATCTCCCTTGATACAACTTTTAAATTCCTCGATTTTTTCTTTAGTTAACATGCCCCGTAGTAGATTTTTGACTAATTAAAATTTATCTTGATGCCCCGCATCAGTCAAAAATTCACTACGGGGCATATATTTTAATTATAGCAAAATTAAAAATATAAACAAAAAAGAGCGAACATCGCGAGGTATAGAATTTGCTGCTCTTTTTAACTCTTCCCTGATTTGTCCTAAAAGCAGGTTTAAGCCGGACAAATTGCAGCAAGCGACATTCGCTCCTTTCTACCCACTACCAAAAATTTTGGGTATTATCTTTGAACGGGTTTTGAGCCTGTAGTGGGCATAGTGTCCCCGACTTGTCGGGGACGAACGAAGGGCTTAACCCTGAGGCCGACTCGCTGGGGCGGCCGAAGAAAGTGAAAAGATAATACCAAAATGAAGAACCTTTCTATTGTAAACAAATTTTTTTAAAACGTCAACTTATTTTAACCCCATATCAATATCTTTTATCTCTTTTCCTATATATTTCTCCACTTCCTTTAAATTCTCTTCAAGGATTTTAATAATCTCACTTTCTTTTTTGTCTAACTCTGCTTTCGTTTTTGCCCCTTTTAACTTCTCAATTTCTGTTTCAATATCTTTTTTTAATTCAATAAAGCCTTGGGAAAGACTTTGTTCGGCCTCTTGGGTTTCTTTTCTTAGCTTCTTCCTGGCTTTTAGATTTCTTTGAACAAAATAAACACTGAAAACAATAAATAATAACAAAAGAATAATTAAAATTAGAACCAGGTTTCTAAAGGTAAATAAAAGAGAGCCCAAAGCTATACCACTAAATATAACTTCTATTTGCTGCTGGGGAGAGGGCTCACTTACTGCTCCTCTTTCATCTTTTGCCTTGGTAAATAAATTATAAATACCGGCCCTCAAAAGTTCGGTAGTAGAAAAATTCCATTCGCCATTATCACTGGCACGGGCCCGCCATTGCTTAAATATGGTATTATCTTTCTCTAAAAAAATTCCAACCTCGACCTGGGGGATGGCCTGTCCCTCTATGTAGAACTTTTCTTCTCCGGCAACATAATTTTTGGGCCAAATTGTGATAATTGGCTCTTCGATGGGATGAACAACTATACCTGTGGTATTTTCTCTGAAATTTCCCGCTTTATCAAAGGCCCGAACTATTATTGAATGGATGCCCGGTAATTGAAGTGGTAATTGATATTTAATAATAGCCGGGTTCGCAAGAATAACACTATCGCCGTTTTCAAATTCAACTCGGTAATAATCTATGCCAGAGGTTTTGTCAATGGCTTCGAAGTAAAGAATTGGGCGAGGATTTGTTGGGTCCCCCTCATTGTTTACTGTAATTTCAAATGGGTCAGAAGGGGCAGCATCAATATGGATAGCAAAATGCCTGGTTGAGCTCCAGTCAAGGTCATCCTTTGCTCTTAAGTGAAAATAATAAATTCCATCGTCAAGATTGTTATAAATTTTAGAATCTACTCTGCCATCGGAAATTTTATCTGCTTGAGTATCTGAAATTTTGTCTAGGGCAAAACTTACCTCCAAAATATCAGAAGGAAGCTCCCAATGAAGTTCAAGATTATTATTAGAATACCATTTTTCTTGGTCGGAATGAGTGGAAGATGAAATTGCTGGGGCTGGTTTATTTATGGTATACCTGCTTTCTTTGGCATAAGAAAAAATATTGGTTCCTTTGCCGTCACTAGCCAGTATCGCGCTTTCTCCAAAACTAAAAACAGCTATTCCCCTCTCTTTTGCCTTAAATTTTATAGCAATTATCTGACCGTCTTTTCCTGTGAAACCGGGCTGAGGCGCTCCCCCCAGAAATGATATTTCACCGGATTCATTAGAAAATTTCGGCTCCTCGGGCCAAAGAGAAAAAATTGAATTATCTTTTGAAATATCTATTACTGCTAATTTATCTTGAGGAAAATGCAGGGTTGTTTTAACTACATTGATCGGCATGCCCCCGGTATCTACCTTAACAGAAACAACAATTTCTTCTCCAGTATCAAAGTTCTCATTAAGAGGCGCGAGGTATAAAAATGCTTCTGCCCTTACGGTTAGAGGAATATTAAGCACCGCGAATATTAATACCAAGCACCACAAAAATTTTTTCTTATTTTTCATAAATTTCTGTCGGTTTCTATATATTTCTTTTTTATATTATCTTTGTGAGCATCTGCTTTTTTCTGTGTTTCTTTTATTCTCTCCCGTTCTAAATGAATTTTGAGATGATACTTTCGTCCCCAAAATATAACCACTGCCGCTATGATAATTAAGATCAGTATGATTAAAATTAGTCTTTGCCAGGAAAGGAAAAAAAACCACAAATTCACTCCTTCCCTGGTGATAATAAATTTACCTTTGGGAAAAACACTAATTTTTTCGGAGGAATCCCGCCAATTACCGGCCTTATCAAATGCCCTGACTACTACCTCGTGAGTGCCTCCGTCAAGAGACAATTTGAAAGGACTGGTTACTTCCACAAAAGAATCAGCATGTTCTGTTTCTTTGGTTGCCGAAAGATTTATATCCTTTAATTCATAATGGTCTATGCCCGAAAGAGCATCAGTAGTCATAAATGAAATAATCGGATTTCCAGTAGAAATTATAGAGGCGAGAGTCGTTTCTGGTTCTAAACTAAATACAGCAGGAGGAGTGCTATCAATTTTAATAATAAAATGAGTAACTCCTCCCCAGACCTCTCCCCTTTTGGCTTTTATGTGAAAATACCAAATTCCGTCTTCTAAATCAGCATACGAAACTGAACGCCCCGATCCTTCTGAAATATTATCGGGAAAGCCCCGAAAATCTTTATCAATAGAGTAACTGAAACCAATCACGCCCTCTGTTTCTTCCCATTGAATGGTGGGATTATTATCTTTATACCACTTATTCTGATCGGGATGACTACTGGAGAACGCCTTGGGTCCCTCAGGCGGAGGCATAACAATATCATATAATCCTCGCCCTGTTGAACCTAAAATATCTGTTCCCTTCCCGTCGTTTAAAAGAACATTAGAATTATCTTGAACAGAAATTGACACTGAACCAGGCGTGATTGCCCTAAAAGTGATAGTGGAAATTAAACCAGAAGAAGTGTTAAATCCTGGCGTTGGCACTCCTCCTTGAAAAGTTAAAATTCCATCTAGATTAGAATAGCTCGGTTGAGAAACCCAAACCGAAATAATAGATCTGCCTCCGACTGGACTGGCTACTTGGATTTTTTTGGGGTCAAATTTTAAATTAATTTTTATGGCATTAATATCGTTCCCTCCGGTGTTTACAAAAATTGAGACGTCAAAAGTGCTCCCCAGGTGAAATGTCCCCGTTGACGGAGAAAGATAAATTGAAGCGCCGGTCTGCTGGGCTTTTGAAATCTTTGGAAACGGAATACTCACGAACACAATCATCAGGATGTTTAAAATTATAAATATTTTTCTCATGTCTGATCAGCTTTGGTTTTTTTAGCTTTTTTTCTAAATAAAACAAATATTACAATTCCCATTAAAATTAGAAAGACCAAAGTCAAAAATATAATCAACCACCAAGGTAAAAATAATCCCTTAATTTGTAAACCCTTACCCTCAATATGAGATATTAAAGGAGTTATTATCCGGAATCTTGTTTCTCCTTCCCTGATATTCCCGGCATTATCAATTGCTCTTACCATTACGCTGTACTTGCCTGCTTTTTCAAAAGGAATCTTATAGGGACTTATTTGCTCGGTAAAAAAAGATGGCACAGATTCCGGAGCATCTAAATCAATTATATTAACTTCATAATGATTTATACCCGAAAAATTATCCTCGGCTTCAAAGTAAGCCATTGTTTGATAACCGATTATCCGTGTATAGGTCTCTATCCTTGGCGTAAAAACAGAAGGAGAAACAGTATCTATCCTAACTGCCACATGACTTGGCTTTCCCCAAACCCCCTGTTTTTTTTGTCTTATATGAAAATACCAAACGCCATCAGCAATATTGGAAAAAGAGGTAAAAGTAGTTCCACTCTCAGAAATACCATCCGGTATTCCATTGGGATTTTGGTCAAAGGTCCAAGAATAATCGGTTACGCCCGACTCTTCTTCCCAGTCAAAAGCTGGGTTAGCATCGCTATACCAAATATTAGAATTAGTATGGGTAGAGGAAAAAACTCTTGGCCCTTCGGGGAGAGGAATAACAATATTATATTCACCATTAAATGCTTTGGTTAAAATATTTGTTCCTTTCCCGTCGTTTAAAAGCACCTTTGAGTTTTCTGAAAATTTAATCTCAGCTGTTCCGGGAGAAATTGTCCTAAAAGTAATAGAAGAAACCAGACCGGAGGAAGTGTTAATTCCTCCCAAAATTCCTCCCCTAAAACTTATCGTGCCTTGAGTATTGGAATAACTTGGCGGAGTAAGCCACTCGGAAACAAAAGAACTGCCTGTGGTAGGAGCAGTGACCTGAATTTTGTCGGGAGAAAAATTTAAATCAGCTTCAACCACATTGACCTCATTTCCTTCGCTGTTTAAATAAATAGAAACAGTAAAGGTACTGCCAACTGTAAAGCTTCCTTTTGAGGGAGACAAATAAAGAGAAGCTGATGCTGCTTTGCTAACGGGTATAGTTTCAAAAAAAACAATAAGGAGCAAAATCACTGCACCGAATTTAGTTAAAACTTGTAAAAATTTATTGAATTTCATCTTTTAATCTCTTTTTTAATTCTCGTTTTCTAATAATCCAGCCAATTCCTATTATAATAAACATTGAGATAAGAATCAAAAAAATAATTTCCCATTTTTTTTCTGTTTTGTTGGGAGCTTTTAAGGTTTCCAGCCAATAATTACCAGCTTTGTCTATGGCTTTTACTTTGATATCGTTTGTTAATTCTTGATTCTCTAAAACATAAGGACTATTGCCCACCTTCCATTCTTTTCTGTCTTCCATAACTTCATAATGGTCAATGCCCGTTTGTTTGTCAGTGGTAGAAAAAGTAATAAAATATTTTCCGTCAAAAATTAAAGAGTTTTGACTAAGTTCTATTTTGAACGATTGGGGAGAAACTTTGTCCTGGGCAAGATTTTTCTGCCATTCATTTTCCGGCTCTTCTAATCTTTCCGGCAAAATGTTAAAAATTTCCCCTTGGGCCACTATTCTTGCCTCTGTCCCCTTGCCGTCGTTTAATAATACTTTTGAGCTTTTTTCAAATAAAACCTGGGCATAGTTTCTGACTGGATTTTTAACCCGAAAAACTATTGTGCCGATTAATCCGTCCGGACCCTCGTAACCGCCGGGTATACCGCCGATAAAGAAAATTTTATTATCTGCGTATTTCGGTTTTTCAACCCATAAACTTAAAATTGAGTTTCCTTCACTTAAATCCTGAATTTCTAAAATATCTGCAGAAAAATTTAAATCAACTTGGACAGTATTAATATACTCTCCTTCTGTATCTATTTTTACCCCAACCATAAAAACATCACCCAGATGATATTCGCCTCCTTCTGGAGATAAATACAAAATTGCCGCTTTACTCACTAAGGGAGAAAATAATAAAATAATAAAAATAATAAAATAATATTTTTTCATTTTAGCCGGTCCAATAATACAACATAATACTAAAATCAATTAAATCAACTATCCCATTGCTATTCTGGTCAGCGCAATCATTTTGCCTTCCCCACCAATAAAGCAAAATAGAGAAATCAACTAAATTAACCTTTCCGTCTTTATTTAAATCTGCATTTGGACAAACTCCCGGAATTGGAGGAACTGGCGGCTTTGGCAAAACCGGAGGTTTAACTGATATTATTTCAAATGATAATACTTTGGAAAAAATACTTAATAGCCCCTGTTGAGAACTAATCCTGGCTTTAACCTCGTAAATTCCCTCTTTTAATTTCGCGCTGTCAAACAAATAATACCAATTTCCATTTGAATCTGCGATTGCAGAATCCTGAAAAACTTCTTTTAATAACTTACCCGAATAAATAAATAAATTAACCCTGCCATTGGGAATTGCCTGCCCAGAAATATCTATGGTTTCTCCTTTTAATGCAATATCTTTTAAAAGTTTAATTGTTGGAGGCAGCAAAATTCCACTTACTACAGTAGTAACTGCCGGAGCAATATAAAAAGTAATTGCAAAAGTAGGAGATCTTATTCCATTTTTATCTTCAGCCCAGAGACCAAAAGTATAAGTACCCGGAGTTAAATCTTTAATTTCAACTTTAAAATCTGCCTGGGAATCAGCTTGAATAATGCTCAAAAACTGACCATCTTTTAAAATTGTTATTAAAGCATCTGGATATGCTTTTCCCTCTAAAATTACCCTGGTATAATAAACTACTTCTTCATAAGGAGTTGGTCTATAACCTCCTCCGCCCCCAGGAGCAACTTCTGTTTGACAAGTAGAACTACAACCATCACCAGAAACAACATTACCATCATCGCATCCTTCTCCAGATTCTACGATATTATTTCCACAAGCCGTTATGGTCACCGAGGTATTTATGCCAGCTGACTTGACAATACTAACGTTTAAATAAAAAACTATGCCTGAAATCAATCCCAGGCATAAGAAAATAATGAATATTTTACATAAATAATTAAACTTCCTTAACTTTTCCACATTATTTTGATAATCTTTTAAGTTTTTCTTCTAATTTTGTTCTTTTCTTTTCTCTTCTCTTAATTCTCCACTTTATGATTATCTCTTTCAATTTTTTTCTTAAAATCAATACAACAACAATCAAAATCAACAATCCCAAAATCACCCAGCTGTACCAATGTCTAAAAATTTTATATATAAGGGCGGTACGTTCCAAGACATTAAAGGCCATTTTTCCTTCGCCTACGGTTTTATCATCTTTATAGATTGATACTGAGCCAAAATAAGAACCCAATTCCAATTTATTGGGAAATTTGATTATGATTTGCTTGGCTTCAAACGGCTTAATTGACTCTATATTGGTTATATCGCTTGATTGAAGAATTTTCTTTAAATAAGCGTCATAAACATCTAAATGGATTTTGGTTGGTTTGTTCTCAATGTTGCCGACATTTTGAATGGCAACGCTGATCTTAATGGGCCGTCCTTTTTCAGTATCCTTAATGTCTATTCCCCGAAAAACAAAACCTTGAACTTCTTCTGCGCTTACCCTCAAATTAAGGGAAATTATTGCACCTAAGGCCACGGTTACCATTCCTTCGCCTTCTTTAAGAGCCGGTGCTGTTTTTACCCATATTTTTCCGTCGTAATTCTTGAATTCCGCATTTTGAGGAACATCTATTATTGCCTTAATGGGAAATTGTTGGTTACCAGCCGGAATAGTAAATTCAAGCCCTCGGTCAATGCTAATCCAATCTTTTATTTCCGGAGCATCAACTTCAATTTTAGCCAACAAATCTTTTTCTGGTCTGCTTTGAACCAGATAAATTGTTTCTTCAAAATGAGAGCCCGGCAAAAGATGGTCATTCCAAATTGTAGAAGGAGTAATGCCAAAACCCGCAAATGAGATATTTGCGTAAAAAACAAACAAAATCAAAAAAACAATAATTAAAATTAATCCTGTTTTTTTCATAAACATTCTTAACCAGCCACCGCTTTCAATAGAATTAATCGGGGTCTGCGGTTAAAGAGTTAATTCCCGTATAGCTTCCCGGCGTCTGTGCTGTTGGCACGTATAATGCCCAGAAAATTTGGTCATCAGAAGCATCGCCAGCAACATCGCTGGTTCGCTGGAGAGTAACAGTATCAAGAGTAACAGGAGAAGCAGACAAAGAAACTCCGCTATCTACGCTAAAAGTAGACAAATTGTATTGCTGATGCATAGCAGTAATAATCCCTCCTGCGCAACCTGAATAGCCGACACACAAAGCATTATCTTGGGCTGCAGCCACCAAAGGATTCATTGATCGATTACCACTATTTCTGACTCCTCTCTCAATAGTAGCGCTTTCTTGGTCAGCAGACAGAGCTCCATAAGGGACAGAGGCGGACGCGTCTGGCGCGGACAAACCAAGCAAAAGATTAACCTCTATTACTGCCTCATCATTGTCATTAAAACTGTGACTAGTAGCAACAGCGTAATAAGAGTCAGAAGCAACCACGGTTACCACCCATTGATCAGCATTGGCTGAAGCAGCGGCTGATGTAGGATTAGCGTAATAATACATTCCTGTATTGGCAGTAGCTGAAGCAGTGCATTCATAATTACAAGTATTTCCAGCAGTAGATTGCCAGCTACAACTCACTATGTCAGCATCATACATATAATTATCATCATGGGAAGTGCTGGCATTGTAAGTTGGATACTGATAAACATACGCTTTCACTCCCCCGCCGTCCCGAACATCAAGACAACCATTGTTATCGGTAATACTGGCGCTGGCCATTATATCAACAGTGCTGTCTTCTAATAAATTGATAACTCCTTTACCATTTAAAGAAACCTCTCCGATTGTTGGAGCAGAGTTGCCTACATCAACCGAGGTGCTGACATTGTCAGCTTTAACGCTTGAGCTCCAGTAGTTGAAACCTATCATCAAACAAACCAAAAACAAAATCAATAAATAGGGACTAAGTGTTTTTACCCTCGCACCAAATTTTGGTGCAGGGTTTATTTTTTTTATCATGTTCTTTTTATAAATTCTATCTGTTTAAATAATTGTTATTTTATCGACCTTTCTTAAATTTTTATTTTTATATTTATATAATACCACAAAAATTAATGTCAACAAAATAAAATGTTGATAATTATTTATTACTTCGCTTATTTATATAATATCACAAAATTTATTTTCAACAAACAATAAAGATGTGGACCCCGTTAGATTTTTTCTGCTTGAGATGTTTTTCTTTAATATCTAACAAGATACATTACTTTTATTATAACACAATAAAATACAATGATAAAAAGTCTAACGGGGTGGATAACCTTAGTTGTCTTTTTCAGCGGTAAAGTAATTTGTTCCGCTGCAAGTTCCCGGCGCCATACCCAGCGGCACGCCAATTCCCCAATAAATATTATTTGTAATTGGCGTAACAGAAGTTGGTTTCGCCCAACTAACACTGCCATTCATATAGCGAACATCTAAGTCAGTGAGGTCAGTTCCTGAACCCCAGCTAAAAGGCGTAGTATTTTTATACTCTTGGTTGTCCATCGTAATTGTACCGCCACATAAAGCACCAGCTAAATTCGTGCCGGAAAGATTAACATCTATTCCTCTATTGCCGGTATTTCTTACAGTGGTTGTCTTATTGGTTGACCCGGTATCTTGGCCAGCAATCACTTCTCCATAGCTAATCGGACTGCCGAATGTAACTTCAAGGGCTGTTAATTCATTAACCTCAACTATTGTATCGCCAACATCATCAAAACTACTACTTGTAATGTCCTGCCAAGCAGAATCAGAAGCAATTGCCGTAACTACCCACTGGTCATCAGCATAAGAAGTGCCACCAGCGGTTGGGTCAGCAAAAAATTGCATACTTGAAGAAGCATAACAATTATAATTTTGAGTATTGCCCGAACAAGCGCCATCAGCCACGCAATTAAATTGGTCTTCGCCATAACAATTATTCGGGTTAAACGGGTCTTCAGAACAACTGGCAGTATAAGTTGGATAACGATAAACAATCGCTTTAACCCCGGAAATATTAGCGCAACCATCGGGATCATAAACACTGGCACTGGCCATTATATCAACCTGGCTATTTTCAATTAAATTAATAACTCCTTTACTGTTCAGAGAAACTTCATTAATAGTTGGTGCCTGATTGGCAAGCACGGTTGTTTGGGGATAAGCACTATAAGTAAAATTAGTAATAGAGCCGCCGTCAGTTAATCGGAAACAATAAGTTCCCGAAGTAACATTTGGTTTAATGGAAAATTCCATTTCCACATAATCTTCGTAAGTTAAAGCCATAGCTGTCACCAAAGAAGAAGTGTCTTTTACGCCAGCATTAGAACTTTTGAAGGTGGGATTGGCATTGCTTACCGCTCCTTTGTTAGAATCAATAATGTCGGTTGTATTATTCCCATCAGTCAGATTATCAGTAGGAGACATATCCCAATCACCGCCCCCTGCCCCAACATCAACCCAAGTAGAAATATCGGCACAATTAGCTGTTTCCTTTAAACCGTATTCTAAGAGAAATCCAACGCTTCCCGAAGCTGCTCCTCCTTCATTGGAAATCTCTATTCTTAATCTTTTATTTTGACTGGAACTAAAAGTATCAAAACTCGCGTCTTCGCTTCCATTGGTAGCCGATGTGGCGTCAGCTTCGTTATTGTAATCATTTCGCCAGTGATAGTGAATCTGGGTCAAGTTAGGCGTAGGAGTGCTACCGGCTTTGGCAAAAATTGCGTCTCTATAGGGCGGGAGATGGGATTGAGAATTAAGAGCGCCAACAGTAAAGGTGTGAGTATGGGTGGTCAGACAATAATAGGCGGAGGTGACCGCGTTTTTATATTGATAAGTAGCTGCATCACCATTGCTTACAATTGTGGTACCAGTATGAGTGTGAGTAGAATTATCACTTGAAGCGCCGTAAGTTCCGGTTGGTTTAAACATTCTTGTGTAAAAAGCCTGACCAGAGCCGGAGTTAACTGTCCAATTAGCAACTGGCGGAGTATTATCAAACATGCCAATCATATTCTGGGGAATCGCGCCGGCAGCGTCTTTTTTAGCCAGAATTACGGTCATATAGGGCGGCTGGTTATCAGGGCTGGCATTCCCAGTAGCGCCAGTATTGGTGATAGTATGAGTATGGCTCGCAGCTGCCACATAGCCAAGGGTGCCGGGTTTAGCTCCTGCTGTAGAAGTACTGGTTGCGCCAGATGGCGAAGATAAACTAAGAGTATGGGAATGGGTATTGCTGGCGGCACCACCTGTTCCGCCAACATTGGCAGTATTATATCCGTAAATATACCTACTGTCATTATAAATTGCTGTCCAGCCCAAAGGTTGGGTGTCGTCAAAAATTGCAATTACTCCAGCCGGCAAAGTTGAAGGAATGCCGTTATCATAACGAATTACCTTGAGATAACGATACAGGGGAAGATTAGTTCCTTGAAGGCCGGCTGCGACAACACTGGACGTATGGTCGCTGTGTGTCCCGGGCAAAGCAACTGCACCACCAGAGGAACCACCAGCCTGAAGAGCCGTATAACCTCCGTCTGTGACAGTCGGGCTGCCGTGGGTGTGGGTAGTGCTTCCCAATGGATTGCCGTAAGCACTATTTCCGCGAATAAATTTCTGATAAAAATCCTGGCCAGCAGTGCAAGAAATGCAAGTCCAACCAGCAGGTGCGTCCAGAACAGCGTCATCCCACAATAAAATAAGATTTGCTACAGTATCAGAGGCAATTTGCCACTGCCTGATTTCCTGAAAATCACTAATTTTTAATGGTCCTAATAAATATAAATAAGGACTAATGTCTAGGGCATCAAATTCATATTTTAATTCGTAAATCTCTCCGGCCTTCCAATCCACCTGCCAAATAATCAATTTCTGCCCATTGTTTATCTCCTCTTTTTTGTCGCTTGTCTCTATTATCACAAATGAGTCTGGCACTATTTCTATAACTTCGCCGATAAAATCCTGATTTGCCTTAATTTTCAAGGTCATTCCATAACTGGCTAATGGATAAATTCTTGTCGGCCCAATTCTTTCCACATCAAACGACACCTCTTCCCTAACTTCAAAAGAATCAATAATTTCATAACCCGTATCAAGGTTTTTAAGCTTCATTTGGTAAGCTCCCGCTCCATTAACCTGATAATAGACAAAATAATCAGGCACATCAACAACATTGTTTGGTCCGCACTCCCCCGATTTCTGAACAGTAACGGAGGACAGTCCTCCGTTAGGAGGAGCAATCTCTAATTTTAAATTGGCATCGCAAATTGTGTGGCCATCGTCTCTAAGTGCCGCCATCTGTAAATAAGCAGTTTCGCCGGACAAGTATATTGATTTATTGGTATTTATTGCCAAAACCCCAAAAGTAAATTCTTGCTCTCCGGCAAAAATTCCATCGCTATTTTCAATTTCAATCTTTAATTTATATTTACCGGGCTTAAACCGATAAAAATTATTTTTATTTAAAACCACATCAAATTCGTCATTTCCCTGATTTTGAACCTGAGGATTAAATTCATTGGTGACTCTATTGCCGCTATCAAGCACTTCTGTTTTTATATTAACAGTTCCTTCAGAAGAAATTAGATTTAATAAAATATTTGTCTTTTGTTTTTTCTTGATATAAAACTTAAACTCCAAATTATCATTTATCTTAAAATCTTTTTTATTGGAAAGGAGCTCAAAATCGTATTCATCTTCTATGCTTTTCACTCCCAACACTTCTCCATTCTCTGGCTTTATGCATTCTACCTCCAGCCAAACAGCATCAAGATAAGCCGAAGAGTTGCTGTCAAAATCGGCCGTTAAAATTGTAAATCTTATTTTTAAATTATTTAATTCGTCCCAAGAAACAATGTCCGGTATCTGTTCTTGCCAATAACCGTTATTCAAAGAATTTGACTGCTCTTTGTCTAATTTTGTCAGCATCAAAGTAGCCCATTCTCCTTCTTCGCTTAATTTGTAATCAATTACTAAAACATCTTTCTCTCCTCTTGGTTCGGCGGCAAAAGAAAAATTAAATTTAACACTTATTAATTCACCTACGGGAGTCGTATTAAAACCAGAAAAAATAATTGAATGATTGATTAAAGATGGTTGATTAATACTTGGCGTTTCTTCAATTTTTTCTATTAATCTTAATAAATCATCAGCATCACTCGCCACATCTTCTTCTAACTGCTCTAATTCCTCTCCCAGAACAGCTGGCTCGGCTTCTTGTGATGCCGGCTCTTCAACTGGTTTTTCTGTTATTTCTTCTGGTGCTTGTTCGGTTTGCTCGGTTTCCTGCTCTACTGGCTGCTCTGCTGGTTCAATTGCCTCTAGGACGTTATGTTCTGTCTCTCCTATGTTTTCTTCTTCTGGGTCGCCGCCTATTGCTACTTTAAACAAATCTCTAAATATAATTAAATTTTCCTTTAAATTTTCACTGGGTGTTGTTTCTGATTCTTCAATTACGGGTTCCTCAATTGTAGGTTCTTCGATTGCAGGTTCTTCAATGAATGGTTCTGTTGTTTTTGATTCCTCCTCGGGTTGTTTCAATTCTTCTAAATTTTCCGATTCTGTTCCTAATGTTTCTGGCACTAAATTATCCGGCACTAAATTATTAGAAGAAGTTTCTTCAAATAAAACAGCAGAATTTTCAGAAGAAAAATCTGCTAAGGTCGCATTTTTATCAAACTCTTTTTGAAGGGCTTTTTCTCCATTCTGCCAACTTATATTAGAATCTGCCTCGGTTTCATACTGGGTTGGGAAAATCTCTATGGTTTCTGTTTCAGGAGAAAAAGCCCAAACCAAAAGCGCTCCGAAAGCAACAATTCCGATTATCAAAATAATCGTTCCATATTTAGAGGTCTTTAAAAAGAGTTTAAAAATTTTAAACCACCTTGAAACCTCTTGAATCGTGGCTTCGGCTTTCCGCTTTATGCCTGGCGGAATTATGTCATAAATAAAGTTTGGCATTTTTCTATGCTAAAAATTTCCTATTCCTTTACACGATAGGCATTCCATTTTTTATTACTCTTTTATTATATCAAAAATAAAATCGTCAAACAAAAAACGCAGAAGCTTTAAACTTCCACGCCTTTTAATGCCTCGTGTTTTTATTGCAACCCAATAAATTTTTGTAGACTCTTCGCAGCCCCGCCGCTGCGGGGCGAGAAAAAGCAACGCCTAGCGATTGCGTGTCGGAAAAAATTTAGTTGGGTTGCTTATTACTGACGCGTGTCTTTAAATAAATAATTCTAATAAAAACCCCCGACACAATTCCAATCACTGCCCCGCCCAAAATATCTGTTGGCCAATGGACGCCAACAAATATCCTGGCAATACCCATTAAAATTGCGGCAACAAAAAACCAAATCCCCAATTTCTTGTTGTAAAAATAAACTGCCATTGCCAAAGCAAAAAATATGGCTGCGTGGCCAGACGGAAACGATTTAAAATCTGTATTTCCATTTATTATTTTTCTTGCGGTTTCCAAAATCACATAAGGCCTTGCTCGATGAACAATATTTTTTACAATTTCAGCAATTACGAGACGAGACAAAAAAACCGAAATCGCAGCGGAAATTACCATTAATCTGTTTTTTTTCCAAATAAAAAGAACTATTAAAGTAGCTCCTAAAAAATATTGAAAATAATCAGCAAAGAAAATTCCAATAAAATCAAGAATTTTTGAATTATTGGCTAATCCGTTTATTTTTTCAAACAATAAAAGATCCATAAATTTACTTTTTAATATCTTTTTTCCAGAGCAAAATCTATAATTCTTAAAAGTAAATCAGCATAACTCATTCCAGCGGCTACAGCTGATTTGGCAGTATCAACATCTTCAGAAAGGTCTGGATTCGGATTCACTTCCAAAGTATATAATTTCTTTTCCGTTTCATTATAGCGAAAATCAATTCGGGCATAGCCACGACAACCAAAAACCTTGTAGCATTTTCTGGCAGTATCCTCTATCATCTTGGCGATTTTTTCGTCTATATTTGCCGGAGAAATTATGGGAGTATTTTTAAAGGCAATGCTTTGTTTTATCCATTTGGCGCGATAACTTACAATTTTCGGCAAATGAGCCGGCATTCCCGAAAAATCAATTTCAGCGATTGGCAAAACAATCGGCCTTCTGTTTCCTATCAAGGAAACATTAAATTCCCTGCCATCAATAAATTCTTCAACCAACGCCTCTTGTTTATAAACATTCACAATATGGTCAATTTCTTCTTTTAGCTGTTCCTCGTTGTTTGCCACTGAACGTTCTCTTATGCCAACGCTTCCGTCCTCGCGAATCGGCTTTACAATCATTGGAAACTTCAAGCCCGAGTCAAGTTTCCTTTCGGCCGAAGTAAAAACTTGAAACTTGGGAGTTAAAATATTCTGAAAACTTAAAATTTCTTTTGCCCTCGCTTTATTTTGACACAAAGCAATGGTAAAATAATTATTGCCAGTATAAGGAACATCTAAAATATCATACATTGCCGCCACATGTGGCTCCAACAACGGCTCGTCCCTGAATCCAGTATCGCACAAATTAAAAATCACATCCGGCTTTTCAATTCGTATCTGATAATAAGCGTCCTCGCCCAATGACAAAATTTTAATGTCATGAATATTGCCAAGGGCTTTTTTAATTCCTATGGCATCGCTTATATTTTCCCTGCCGTAACTGGAAATTTTATTGCCATTGGTTTGTTTTGCGCTGCTATCACTTCCCGAACCAATAGTTCTTGTTAGAATTAATATTTTCATTATTATAATTTAATATTAATTTAAAAAAATTTATTTAGCAAATTTTTTTCTTAAAAATATCCCGCATTTTTTAATTTTAGAAAAAAATAAAAGTGCCTCGCACATTTTGCAACGTGCGAGGCCGAATAAGTTACGGATTGACCCTAGGAAGGAATTGTTCGAATTTCTGCCACTCGACGCTCAGTCCCAGAATTATCAGTTTTTGGATAATTCCGGAGACATCGTCTTCTTCCGGACTCATTACTCTTATAAATTGCCGCGGCTTCCCCCTCTTGTCAAAAAGTTCGTTGGGATAAACGCCGACGACCACATCATCGGTTAAACCCTCTTTTCGCAAAAGGTCAAAAATCAAATCCCTGATCTCCCTCCCACGCTCAATACTGAAACCATGAATTTCAATGTCTATCATTTTTACCTCCTTTCGAAATTGTATCACTTAAATCATGGCTTGTCAACCCTGTTAAATAAAATCTTCGATTTTCTTTTGTTAAAACAAAAGATTTAACAGGGTCAACCCCAAAACAACAAAAACCCCTTTACGGGGTTTTTGTCATCATAAAGCAATATTTTTATATTTTTTAATCTCTGCTGAACAATTTTACCAACCAGCCGAATAAGCTGAATTTGCCTTCGGCTTTTTTCAAGAGTGTTTCGATTTTCGCTTGTTCCTGTTCTAATGTTTGAATCTGGTTTTGAAGTTCGGTTTTATCTGCTGCGTTCGTTGTTTGTTCCATTAATCTGTTTAATTTTTCTAATCTGTTTCTGGTTTGAACCATTTCGCTTCTTAAAGCTCCGACATTTTTATAATTCGTACCGATTAAAAATGTCTTGATTTTGTTTCGCTTCTCAATCGACTCTATTTGGTCGGCTGTTTTCTCTCTGTTCTGATTTTGTTCCTGAGCAACTACTCTTACTTGTTCTCCAATTCCGCCTTCTTGCCTGCTGGCAACCCGTAAAAGAGTTTGGACAAAATTTGCTACAATGCTTCGATGCAGTTCGCCATTAGTATTTTCACTTTTACTTGCTTCTTCGTCCTCATTGTCTTCGCTTTCACTGGCCTCTTCATCGTCATTACTTTGGCTTGCGATTTTATTTTGTCCCCAGTTTCCATCCTCAGAATTACTTGATTTGGCATTTACCGATTTCAAAATAAAAGAAAAATAAAGAACAATCGCAATTACCAAAACCAATATCAATAATAAATTGTATTTGTTTTTAAACATATTTTTAATTAATTATTATCTATTAATTATTATCTACTTTCAGTATGGCACTTATTTATTGCGAAGTCAAGTTCGCGTAAAGCTATTACAATTTTAATCTATTTTATTTCAAAAATTAAATTATCTCCTGTTTTTAAATTGATTTTATCAACAACGCCGGCATTTAACTCTAAAACATATTTTGCATTTATTTCTGGATTAATTGACTCACAAGTTTCATCGCAGGGCTGATTATTTTTTGAGATATAAATTACTTGCTTGTCTGTGTTTATCCAAATAATATCAAGCGGAATTAACGTGTTTTTCATATAAAAACCATATTCCCTTTCTTCTTCAAAAACAAAAAGCATTCCCATATTCTCGCCTAATTTCTCTCTGTTCATTAATCCTTTGGCCCTTTGTTCTTGCGTTTCTGCTAATTCTGTTAAAAAACAATTTTCATTAAAGCAAACTTTTGAAGACGGCCTTACAACAATCATCGTCTTCCTGATTTCCAAAATTGGAATATGATAACCGGTTTCATAATCGCGGATTGAATCAAAAACCCGTTGTTCTGGATAACGAAATCCTTTACCCTGCCTCGTACCGGAATCATTGGTTATAAACTCTTTTGTTTTTGTATTATAGCCAATAATAACCAGCATATGCCTTTCTGGCCCGGGCGGCGTATAATAGGGATTTTTTAAAACCTGGCCATTGACGGGAACAACAACCAAATTCCCCTGTTTTAACTCTGATTTTATGTTTTCAATTCCAATATTGTATTTTGCTTCAATATTATAATAGCCATAATAATCTTTCATTAACTGGACTGTGTCTGTTGTCGAGCGGTCGCGGTATTCACCATATTTTTCCAGCTCAAAATCCGACATTTTCTGGATTTCGGCCTTAGCTTGTTCTTTTGTAAATTCTTTGTTTTCAAGCCACAGCATTGAAATTATGAGCGCCGCTTCCTCGCAAGCGTCCTGAAAAACAGGATTTTTCCACTCTCCAAACGGCGCTTGAGCAATAAACGGAACATCAAGCAAAATATTTTCATTATCAATAATTTTTATTTCTTCTTTTGGTTTTTCAATTATTTTTTCCGGTTCCTTGTGGCTTATTTTAAAATCAGGAAATCCCGGCTCTTTATATAAAAAAACTTCAGCCAAAATAAAAACAATCATTGCTAAAATTAAAATCTTAATAATGTTTTTCAACATATTACTACCACCCAGCGCCATTTTCTAAACTGGTCTTTGTAAAATTTAAATTTTTTATACCCGAATTGTTTTAGCAATTTTTTAATTATTTTTTTCTGGAATGAATCAAATTCCAAATAGATTTTACCATTCTTATTAAGATATTTTTTTGCATCTTTTAAAAACTTATTGATAAAAAACATTCCGTCTCCTCCTCCGAACAGCGCCTTATGCGGTTCAAAATCCAAAACTGATTTTTGGACAAGATATTTTCTTTTTTCCGCAACATACGGCGGATTGGCAAAAACGTAATCAAATTTACCCCCACCACCAAATTTTTGGTGTGGGGGCATACCTTTAATTTTCTCAAAAATGTCTGACTGGATTACTTTATATCTTTTTGCTGGAATTTTATTTGTTTTTAAATTCAATTTGATTTGTTTGATAAAATTTTTATCAATTTCTCCAAAAACCGCCCCTTGACAGAACTCGGGGCAGTTCTTGAGAACTGCAATACCAATGCATCCGGAACCAGCAAAAACATCCAGACAAACCGCCTTTCTTCCTGCTTGATTAATGCTTTTTATCGCTTTTTTAAGCCAAAATTCGGTCTCTGGACGCGGTATCATCGGCTTTTGGGATAAATCTATCTTACATCCCAAAAACTCAGAAAAACCGCGGATATAATCTAATGGCCTAAACTGATTCATATTTAAAATTTTTGGCCACAATATAAATCTCTCTGCTTTCGCGGCGCGTGGCTTTTGGCCTGAATCTTTTGCAGAATTCAAAACCACTTTTTATCTTTTTGAAAAAATCGTTTATCCCCTCTCCTTCCAAAATCTTGCAGACAAAATTGCCGCCATTTACTAAAACTTTTTTCGCGATTTCCAGCGTTTCTTCTGAAAGTTCCAAAGATTCTTCAACATCGGCAAAATCAATTCCCGAAGTATTTGGCGCCAAATCGGAAACAACGGCGTTATATTTCATTTTTAGTTTTTGCGTTTCCAGTTCCAAAATATCTTTTTTTATAAAAATAATATTTTTCTTTTCCGGAATATTTATACTTCTCAAGTCCACTCCGACTACCATACCCTTCTCCCCTACTTTTTCGGAAATATACAAAAGCCAGGAACCCGGCGCGCAACCCAAATCCAAAACCTTATCGCCAGGTTTTATAATTTTATACTTTTCGTTTATTTCTTTTAGTTTGTAAACGGAACGAGCAGGATAATTTTCCTCCCGCGCTTTTCTTGTGTAGAATTCTTCTTTTGAATACTGTTTCCGCATTGAATTATTTCCTTTTCCCAAACTTAATTCTCAAAGTAATTACTTTGTCCGAAGAAAAAATCTTGGTGCTGATAATCACAAAAATCATAAAAATCACAAACTGATAGATAATTCCATAAATAATCGGCATATAACTTCCCAAAATAATATTCTGCGCTGCCAAAAACGGATGCGAAAAAGGAATGGCATAAATTACATACTTCAAAACCGGAGAAATCGTGTTGATATCCAAAAATAAAACCAGAAAATACGGCAAAAGAATCAAAATCATCAAAGGAGTTATTGCGGCCTGAACGCTCTTTATATTTTCCGATAAAATTCCCAAAATCATCGCAATAGATAAGCCAACCAATATTCCCATAAACAATGAAAGTCCCAGCATTAAATATCCTATCGGAGTAATAATTATTCCCAAAGAAGCAAAAATACTCATTAATCCGTCTCCTGTTGAAATCGATCCGCCCGTCATACCTTTTATATAAGAATTCATTCCAATCATATAAACTCCAGCAAGCAAAAGAGCAACCAGCCCGGCTGCGATTAATTTTGCGAAAATAATCGTTTTTCTGTTTATCGGAGAGCTTAAAAGAATCTCGAATGTTTTATTTTCTTTTTCACCGGCCACTGCCATAGCCACCATTTGCGAAGCCAAGATAATTACCATGAACAAAATTATCGGTATAAAAATGGTTTGTTTTTTGATATATCCCGAAACCGCGGACAAAGGGACATTGGCTATTTTGTTTTTTATGTTCACAAATTCATTGGCTTTCACGGGGTTTTTTAAAATTTCCGGCTCAATGCCCGTTTTATTTTTAGAAATCCATTCATTGCTGTAATAAGTATTAATTACGCTCACCGCCCTGTCTAATCCTGAATATTTTACATCTGAAGATATTGAAAAGTTTTCTGCGATTTTGTAAATAACTATTGGTTGCGGCCTAAAATTATTCATATTATCTTCAAAGCCATTCGTGATGATTAAAATTGAAGAAACCTTATTTTTTTTGGCCGTATTCAGTGTTTCGGCAATATCAATTCCCGTTAAAACTTCCGGTTTAAAACTGGCTGATTCAAGTATTCCCGATATCTTATTGCCCACAGATATTGTATCCTGATTTAAAATCAGAATTGATTGAGGTGCGGTCAGCTTAGCGGTTTCTTTTGACATCATATTTCCGATTAAGGCAAATACTATCACCATTATAAGCATGGGTAAAACCGTCTGAAGCGTAATCAGTTCTTTTATTTCTTTTTTAAGTAAAACTAAGAATTTTTTCACCCCGTTACTAGACTTTCGACATATTTATATTAGTTTTGTCGAAATCAATTAATAGTTAATTTAAAACAATCTACTATCTATTTATGACCCCGATATCTAGTAACGGGGTTCGTGTTTATAATACAATTTTAACAAAAACCTCTTCCAGATTCTGGGCTTGGTTTTGTTCTTTTAATTCTTGGGGGGTTCCAACAGCTTTTATTTCACCTTTGTTGATTAACGCTACCCTGTGCGATAAATATTCAATTTCCAGCATATTGTGGCTTGACAACAATACCGCCATTCCTTCGCTTGCCAATTTTTTAATTATATTTCTGATTTCAAAAGCATTAATTACGTCCAATCCCGATGTCGGCTCATCCAGAATCGCCAATTTCGGCTTAGACATAACCGTCCTTGCCAGTAGAAGTTTTCTGGTCATACCTTTGCTGTAGGTTTTGATTTTGTCTTTTAATCTTTTTCCCAGTCCGCAGATTTCTTCGGCAAATTTTAAATATTCCTTTTGCTTGGCGTAATCATCTGTATAAATGGCAGCCATGAATTTTAAATAATTGCGGCCGCTTAAATTTTTATATGCCCCTGCCTCTTCCGGTAAATAGCTTATATTCTCTCTGATTTTATTGGAATTTTTGGTTATATCCTCGCCTCCCATAAAAACATCTCCGCCTGTCGGGGTTAAAATGGTGGCAACAATTTTCAAAACTGTTGACTTGCCTGCCCCATTCGGCCCGACCAAAGCAAAAATTTCGCCCTTGTCCAATTCAAAACTTACGGAATCAACTGCTTTGATTTCGCCGTAATTCTTGGATAAATTTTCTACTTTTAAAATTTTCTCCATAAATTTATTTTACCAGCTTCCGCCTCCGCCGCCGCCAAAGCCGCCTCCAACTCCGCCTCCCGAAAACCCGCTTCCTCTGCCGGCTGCTGAACTAGGCGACGATGAAAGATTTGAATAAGCTGCTGATGAAAAATTGCCCAAGCTGTTTGCCAAAATAATCGCACTGAAACCAGATGAAAAATTGCCTTCATACCAGCTTGGTGTCTGATTATAAATCCCTTCAAATTGCTTTGCCCATTCTTTTTCAACTCCCAAAACCATTGCATAGGGCAGAAGTTTTTCAAATTGCTCTGGATTTTTTTCCGGCGCGTTGTGAAATTTAATCCTGTCTTTTTCAGCCACGGATAAATACTGCCTCAAACCCAGAATATTTTCTCTGGCAATCGCTCCTTTTTTAGTCCTTTTCGGCATAAGCCAGCCAAAAATCACGATTACAATGCAGGATAAAATAATACTCACAATACCAATAGCCCCCAAAAAAGAGACAAAATTGGCAAATAAGTATATCACAAAAACAAAAGCAATAGCCAAACCAATATAAACAGCCCTTACCTTGTTCGGATTCTTTACAAAATAACCCTTATTAACGACCGAATCATAAATTTCATTGCTTATAATCCTTAATTCCTTATAAAATTTGTTTTTCAAGTCGGACAATTTGATTTCTTTCTGACTGCCAAACAGCGCCTCCATTGTTTTCTTTTCAAAGTCATTTTTTAAATCATCCTGCTCTTTAAGTTTTATCAAATTATAATCAACTGATTTTATAATGAATGTTTTTTTCTCTATTCTTTGAATTTTTAAATATCCGTTTACTGCCAAATTTATTATTTCAGCGGAAATATCTTTTTTTTCAAATTTATTATCCAATATTACGCTAATTTCGACCGGAGAAAGATTGTCAGGCGCTTCGTATTGCGGAATTATTGTTCCTGTTCCCTTCGGGTCCCGTCCGTATTTATACCATTTGAAAAACATAAAAATAAAAACCAAAATAGGCAAAAGCAAAATCAAATTATCTTTAATTGTTTTCCAGATTTTATCTATTATTCCCGGTTCTATTAAAATTCCTTTTGGCAGGCCAATGACAATGGTTATCCCCTTTTCCGGCCATAAAACATACGGGCTTTCAAAATTAATTTCATTGCCTTGTTTTTGTGTTGCGCATTCTGTTATACTCCCGTACGAACCCCAATAACATTTGCTTTCTGTTTGGTCGGCTTTGACGCCTTCAGGCAAAACAACAACAGCAGAGGCCTTTTCTATGTTAACCAGCCATTCCGTGCCAATTGCGTTCCAATATAATTCGTCGTGGTCATTAAAATAATTTATTGCGCCTTTGACTGTGTAATTTATGATATAAATTTTTAGCCCCGTTACAATTTTATCCGACTCCCCTATTTTCAACCTTAAATCTGGACCCTCGTAAGATTTCTTAAAAACATAGGGCGAATTGTTTTCGTCAACAACAGAAATTTTTGAAATGTCTAACTTGTATTTTCCGCCGCGAGCGTCATATTTTATCGGAATATCCCTGTAAATTCCGTGCTTTTCGGCTGTTCCAAAATTATAATAAATTTTTTCAGAAATATTTATGCTTGAATCGCTGTTTATTTTTATGCTTATTTCATAATTATCTATTTTTTCCTGCTCGTTTTGAGCAAACGCAAAAACAGGCAGGGTTAAACCGGCAAATAAAATAATCGCAAAAATTTTCTTGAACATCATACTTTTTAAGTATAATTCATTAAATAGTTTGAGACAAACAATGTCTTGACCTTGTTTTTTACAAATACTATAATTATATCAGACATAAGTCGTATAAAAGCGACTTGTAGTCAATAGCAAGGTCGCTTTCTAATTCGTAAAATAAAATTAAATATGGCTTTTAGAAAAAAAGACGATGACCAAGGAGATAATTTTACTCCAAGGCCGAAAGTCCAGGGAAACTGGAAATGCTCGGAATGCGGAACAGAAATAACGGAATTGCCGTTTGAACCGACTGGCGACAGGCCGATTTACTGCTCTGACTGCTGGAAAAAGCAAAGAGACGCAAGGCCCAAAAGAGATTTTACTCCAAGGCCGAAAGTCCAGGGAAACTGGAAATGCTCGGAATGCGGAACAGAAATAACGGAATTGCCGTTTGCTCCAAAGGAAGACCAGCCAATTTTCTGCTTTGACTGCTGGAAAAAACAAAGAGACGCGAAATTCCAGAAATAAATAAAAAAACAAAAAACCCCTTGATATAAATCGGGGTTTTTTGTTTTGATTCGATAAAAATTTTAGTTTAGTATCGTCTCCTATTGCCGCCGCCGAAGCCGCCTCCTCTTCCACCGCGATCAAAATCGCGTTTTGGGCGCTCTTCCATTGGTCTGGCTTCGTTCACGGTGATAGTTCTTCCTTCAAGCTCTTTGCCATTGAACATTTCAATGGCTTTTTGGGCTTCTTCGTCAGAAGACATCTCCACGAAACCAAAACCTTTTGAACGGCCTGACATCCTGTCAGTAATGACGGTTGCTGTCTCAACAGTTCCTGCCTGAGAAAATAGATCTTTCAATCCATTTTCAACAGTACTATAAGATAAACCGCCAACATATAACTTTTTTGCCATAACTTTCTACTTACATAAATTAATTATATAGTAAGCCGACCTCTTATTTGTCTACCTTGGCTTACATTTATATCTATGTAAGAGAAGAAAATAAGAAACTTACTTTTCTATGTTATCTTATATTTAATTATTTGTCAACCCCGTTAAATAAAATCTCCGATTTTCTTTTGCCAAAGCAAAAGATTTAACGGGGTCAATAGTCAATATTGAAATTTCGCTTTTTTCTGCTAATATTAATTTGTATGTCATTCTCTATCGGATTGGTGGGTTTGCCCAATGTCGGCAAGTCAACGCTATTCAAAACAATCACAAAAAAACAAGTAGATATAGCCAATTACCCGTTTTGCACAATTGACCCCAATGTCGGAGTGGTGGCAGTGCCTGACGAACGGGTTGACAAATTGGCGCAGCTTTTTAATTCGGAAAAGAAAATTTACACGACCATTGAATTTATTGACATTGCCGGACTGGTAAAGGGCGCGAACAAAGGCGAAGGCCTTGGCAATAAATTTTTGGCCAATATCCGCGAAACCGACGCCATTATTTATATTTTAAGAGTTTTTAAAAATTCAGACATTATCAGCGTTCACAATTCCATTGACCCGATAAGAGACAAAGAAATTTTAGACACTGAAATTATTTTAAAGGATTTGGAAACAACCAATAAAAGAACGGAGGATTTGCAAGGCGAAGCAAAAAGCGGGAAAAAAGAGGCAGTCAAAGAATTTGAAGTTTTGAAAAACGCGGCAGGAGTTTTAAATGAAGGCAAAATTTTGTCCGAACAAAATTTTGCCCTGGAAGACAAAAAAATTCTGAATAAATACCAGTTTTTGACAATGAAACAAAGAATTTATCTTTTAAACGGCAAAGACGAGGAAGTTGACGCCAAAATTATTGAAACTTTTAAAAAAAACAACTGGCCGTATTTAATAATTGACCTTGCCGCAGAATTGGATTTGGCTGATATGACCATCAAAGACAGGAAAGATTTAGGAATAACGGCCGAACCGGAACTTGATTTATTAATAAAAAAATCCTACGAAATATTGGGATTGATAACGTTTTTGACAACCGGGCCTGACGAAACCCGCGCCTGGACTTTAAGAAAAGGACAAACCGCGCCGGAAGCAGGAGGAGTAATCCATACTGATTTTGAAAGATGCTTTATAAAAGCCGATGTTATAAATTGGAAAGACCTGCTTAATTGCAACGGCTATGCCAAGGCCCGGGAAAAAGGATTAATAAGAACCGAAGGCAAGGAATACATTATTCAAGACGGCGATGTAATAGAGATAAAATCCAATGCCTAAAAAACCCATAAATAATAACATTATCCCCTTGTATTTGCTTCTTTTAAATTTTATGCTATACTTACATTAAAGGTCTTTTAATAAACATAAATAAAATAATTTTATGGCAAAGAAAACCAATTCTGCGTTTATGAAGCCGATGAAAATCAGTGGCGAGTTGGCCATGGTAGTTGGCAGCGGTCCGATGCCCAGATCAGAGGTTGTTAAAAAACTCTGGATATACATCAAAAAGAACAACCTTCAAGACGCAAAGAACAGACGCAATATCAATGCTGATGCAAACTTGAAAGCTGTTTTTGGCGGAAAGGGAACCGTGAATATGTTTGAAATGACCAAACTTGTTTCAAAACATCTTTCTTAGTTAGTTTTAAATTTCAAAAGAAATTTAACAAAAAATCCGATTCTTTAAATTCGGATTTTTTGTTTATTCCATGCTCCGTGTCGTGGACGACATTAGAACTTATTTTATTACCCAATCTCAGGAAAACGTCTTAAATTTAGGCCAAAACAGATAAAAGTAATTATTGACTTTTTAATACTTATATTTATTAAGTTTATTAAGCTCCTTTTTTGCTGTTTTAATAAACTTTCCAAACTTACGTTCTTTTTCTCGTTTTTCAAGTTCATTCATTTCATAATATTCAGCTTCCTTTTTTAAGTTAACGTAATTAGAATATTTGTCTTTATTCAACTTACCGGATTTTAGCGCAGACAAGACTTCACATCCCGACTCATGAATGTGAGTGCAATCAGTGTATTTGCATTTCTTTGCCAAAATGGTTATTTCATCAAATAAATCATCTATACCAAATTTCGTATCCGTCATTCCCACCTCTCGCATTCCCGGGTTATCTATCACAATGCCCCCATTTTTCAAAAAATACATTTCTCTGTTTGTGGTAACATGTTTGCCCCTGCCGGTACGAAAACTTATTGTCTTGGTTTTTACCATATTCTCGCCAAGCAATTTATTGATGAGAGAAGATTTTCCCACTCCCGACGAACCGAGAAAACAATAGGTTTTTCCTCTTGATATGTACGTATTTAGTTCTTGCAAACCATCATTCTTTGTGGTGCTGGTCGGAAAAACACTGATGTCATTAAACCTATTTTTTATTTGAGCCAATTTCAAATCTAATTCTTCTTTAGAAATTAGGTCTATTTTATTCAATATAATGGCGGGCTTTATGCCTCCGTCTTTTGCTATGGCAAAATATCTTTCAAAACGATTTAAATTGTAATCCCTATCAACTGATTCAATAACAAATGCAACGTCGATATTTGTCGCTATAATCTGTATTTCGTTTTTGTTGCTGTATTTTCTTTTTATTACTGTTTTTCTCGGCAACACCCCGTGGATTACCGCACTTTCCTTATCGAGTTCTTTAATCGCCACCCAGTCTCCTACGGCGGGATAATCTTCTCTTGAAGAAGCAACAAGCATCTGCTTTCCTGTTATTTTTGCTAAAAATTCGCCATTTTGATTTACTACTTTATATGCCCCCCTGTGTTCGACAACAACCCTTGCAATCGAAAAATCATCTAATTTTAATTTCTTCCGATTAGATTCAAAAAATGCGTCATAGCCCAAATCTTCAATTCTTATTTTTTCAATTTCTCTATTCATTAAATTTTTTATATCTTTATTTTATCAAAAAACCGCCCCAATTAAAAGGGCGATTTTTATAACCAACGAAACTCGCACGATGGAACGAATTCAGAACTTATAAATGGATAGACAGCATCAAATGTCCCGATTTAATGTTATCGCAGATTAAAGAATTGTTGCGATAAATTAATAAACACTTATTTAATGCTCCACTCCGGAGGTAACATTCCCCCAGATTTTTTATAAGAATATTTGACCAGATTGGCTAATATTTTTTCTTTTTCTTCGATTTTGCTTATTTTATAAAATTTTTGTATTTGGCCACCAAAGTTTTTGTCTATTTCATCTAAAAGTTTTGTTATCTCGTTTGGCTGTCTTAGAAATTTGCCATTCAATTTTACGATTAATTCTATTATATTGTTTATTAATAAATAACTATCTATGCCAAAAGCCAAATAATCTTTATTTTTAATATCGCGTTGCACTTCTCCCCAAAAATCGTCAATAGAATATTTATGCATTAAAATTTCTTCATTATTGTGCTTGGTTTTTGATTTCAAATTATTTATCGCACAATTCTGAATTTTTTGTAATATATTATCTCTTTGAAAGATAATTTTACCGTAAGCCAACATATGAGAAGTGATTCGTTTTATGTTTCGTTTGTCTTTTTTAAGATAAGAATTGACTTCTTTTAAGCTGTCCAAAATAATATCTACCCTGTATCCATTATTTAAAAAATTGTACCTAGATTGTTTGCTCTTGTTTTTTTCTAAAACATAAATATCCACATCAGAATATTCGTCAAATTTATTCCTAGTAGCAGAACCAAACAACATAATACCCAAGATATTTTTATCTTGTTGATATTTTTTTAATACATCATCACATATTTTTTTAATCAATTTATCCATAAATTTATTTATAAAAATAGGGGTCAAATAAAGTATAGCACTTCATCTGACCCCTTGCAATTGCCTTAGTGACAATTGCTGGGATGTCGGCAGGTGTTAAGCACTTTCCTTTTAGGGAGAGGCTTAACGACCAAACCAGGCAACCGCTTCTTGGGCCTGTTTTTCATGGCCGTTCTCCTTTCTGCTTTAAGAGCAGTTCTTTCGTCATCGAGCGATAAAAATCACACATTCGTTCTGTTTTTGTATTTTTCGTAGCACCAACAAACTCTTGTGTAATGTTACAACCACCACCACACTGTCCTTCTATCGCACAATTTTTACACCTTTCCATGGATCCGATTGTGTGATTATTAACAAAATGGAAGTATTTTGAATTGTCAGTGTGAAAAGTTTCAATTTCCGAAATCTTTCCAAGTTCAGTAGTGCTATAACCACAACCGTATATGTTGCCCGAGGGACTTACACAAATATTGTTTCCCCGAACCGCACCACAAAAAGCAACATTGTTTTTAAGTATCGAGTCATTAAGATTCTCAACTGGCCGAGACCAAAAACCAAAAATTTCAACGCCTTGTTCTTGTCCGTATAAATAAATATGCATTAGCCTTTTAACAATATCGTTAATCGGAACCTCAACTACACCAATAACGTCAATATCGATTCTAATCTCTTTCATATTGTGCATTATAGCCCAATCAACTATTGACTCGTCGAGATCATAAAAATTCTTTTCGGTAACAGTCATTGCAAAACCGTCGAGCGGATAATTTGTTTGAGCCAATATTTCGAAACCACGCATAATTTTTGAAAAAGTACCCTTATTTGATTTTGTTAATCTAACGCGGTCATTGACGTCATACAGGCCATCGAGACTAGAGGCAATTCTAATATGATATTGTTTTAATGCTTCGGCAATTTCGGACGTGATAAGCGCTGCATTGGTATTAATCGAAAAACGAAATTCAAAATCGTGGCCATAAACAACATAACAATAATCGAGTATTCTTTTAATGACCATCCAATTGAGCAAGGGCTCTCCTCCACCAAAATTGATTTGAGCGATAAACTTGCCGTGATTTCGTAGTGTGTTGAAATACCAATCTATTGCCACCTTGGCTACCTCAAATTTCATAAATTTTTCGGGACTATTCATACGATTTGACGCTTCAAGGTTGTTAAAGTGGATACAATACACGCACCGAAAATTACAAGCTTCCGACATAATTAACCCAAGATCGTTTATAAGCGATCCATTAATTATTAATTCTTTCTGAGATTTGTTTCGCTCAATTAAAATCGATCTTTCATCAAATCCTCTTGGAACAAGATAGTGTGAGGCGATCATTTTCTCAATATGTTTCTTATCGGCCCTACTTAAGTCATAATCATTGTAAACAGATCTGAGGGTCCTGAAAGCCGTAAAAAACCCTAAAAATTCTTGCATTCCTCTAGAAATAATTTTTGGCTCGCCAAAAAGTGAATGCCAAATAATTATTCTGTCCCGATCGTGAATCATTTGTATGAATTTAGATTTAATCAATGGTCTTTCTTTATCAATACTCATTATTCTCTCCTTTCTATTTTATTTAATTGTAAAGAACTCTAACGAACATCTTACAACTTTAAATTGATCATGTCAAGTGCTGTTGTTAAAACAAAAACCCGAGATTTTAGTCTCGGATTTTGCGATCTCCCCGCTCGGGTTCAAGGCCTATATTCAGGGTGTAAATTTGGTGTCTCATTGGATGGAGATGGGTCGCTTGAGGGCAATCAAAAATGGAGCTAAATGAGACAAATGAGACAGTGCTTAGGGCATAAATCAAACCCGTCTCAATTGAATTAATTATAGCACGAAATTAAGCTAGTTGGAAATTACACAATTTACACAGATTACAGGCAAAAACAGGGCTGAAATTATACATTGTTGTCATTATTGTAAGGCAGGTTTTCGTAATTCGGGTCGTCTTCGTCTGGGGCTTCATCAAATTGTTCTTGAAGGGTTTTCTGTCGTTTCTTCTTCTGTGGTGGTCTCGAGATTCGCTTCAGCATATAATCCGGGTGCTTGTGTGAAAGGAACCATCTGACCGAAGCACCATCGCCACGAGCGATGTTCATCATAAGCATATCGTTCGCAAAATCGTATTGGATTGCTTGCGTATCATCCATTGCTCTCTTAAATTCTGAATCGGAAGCAATCCAATTGTAGACTGTTTTTCGACTTTTAATTCCAGCCAGCTTACAGGCCGCAGAAATAATACCAAAGGCTCTTTCGTAGGCAATAAGAAAGTTAGCCTTTTTATCAAGCATTCTTCTTTGCTGTTTTGCCAAGTCAAAAAGTCTGCTCTGCCTATCGCAGACCCTTTTTATATTGGAGTCAACTATGTCTTCTTGATCGTTCTCTTCCTTATTTTGTTGTTGTGATGCTGCTTCTTCCATAAATATTGTTATTTAGACAATAATATTTCGTCTTAGTAACTAATCTTATAAACTTCTCTTTCAGAACCGTTCTTGGCAAATAGGATTATCTTCCATATGCCAGAAAAACTATTGTAGTGAACAAATCTTCTGGCATCGCCCCGGTTTTTGAAAACTGCTTCTTCCTCAAACTGTTGTTCGCCTTCTAAATAAGTTTTTTTGTAATAAACCTTATAATGAGGCAAGGTTTTCCCTGCGTTTTTGTTCTTCTTAACCGTTTCACGAATATCCATTACTTCGTCTATTTTGTAATAGACAAATTCTGCCAACCCTTCGAGTATTGTATCAAATGCTTCTTCACATTCTTCAGAAGTTAATTTCCTCCCAATACAACATTTCGCTTGATCTTGAATAACGTCTTCATCAATAATTATTTTGCTATCGTTCATGTTCTTATTTTTACTTTTAATTTATTGGTTTGTTAATTTGACGTTTAACAATAGAACCATCCCGGCTTCTTTAATGCAGTAGATATCGCATTGTATCGACCAACCAATACTGGTACTTGCAACATGGCCCACAAAAACAAAAAGAGCCTACAAGTTTAGACCGGTTAATATAAACCGATTAAAACTTGAAGGCCCTTGCTCTTAATCTCAATTAAAAATTGGGATACCTCAGGAAGGCGGAAATCACAGGTCGTCTCATATTTCCACTGGGACGGAGACATTGTCTCGGAATTTATCTACGTTTCTTTTCGTAGATGATTATAGAGGGCGAGTACAAATCTGATGCACTGCATATCCTCTGCGACCATAAACTTGCCTGAAGGCTTTATATTTGATTGTTCTATGTTCTGTGTAAATTATAGCACATATTTAATCGTGTCAAAAGCACCTCTGTGGATAATTCAAAAAGTATCATTTTTTCTCTTTTCGTTCAGGTTTAATACTTAACAGCACATCGAAACATTGCCACAATAATTCTTTTTTTTCTTCTTCGGGTAAAGAAGAATTTTTAACAGTAATTTTGAATTCTTTTTTCTTTGATTTTCTTTTTGCCACAAATTTAGATTATGACTATTCTACTTCTCTAAAAACGAATCATAGGTAAATTTGAAAGTTTTTTCCAACTTAGAAAAATCAACCTTATCGTTGTATTTAATAAATGCCTGTTTCCACTGTTTATCATACGAAAAATCATAGGGACAGGCCTTTTTAAATTTAGGCAATTCTTTGGGTTGTACCTTGAAAAATATACCGAAAGATTTAGTCCCAGACCAAGAAACGCCAAACACTAAAGGAAAACCAGATTTAAATCCAACATAATATTTATTAAGCTTTTTTTCTAAATTCCAATCATTGTTTTTAATTATTTTTTCAAGATATTCAACTACCTTAAAAAATTCCTCAACACTCTTTTTGTTTCTATAAGATTTTTGAAACTCTTTATCATAAATTTCCATTCCTCTCACGGTTTTGGGCTTTATTTCTGATTCTTCTTCAAATTTATGTAACAAGATACTTTCTTCTTCGCCAATTAAAAATCGTTTTACTACAACCAATTCAACGGCGTAATTAATTTTCTTTAAGAGCCTATGTACCGAAAGTTTAACAGAGGGAGCTAAAACAATAACCCGGATACTTACGTTGTCCCAATCTACTTCAATATCTTCTGGACGATCCTGGGTTTCTAACCACATGGCTTTAATAGAATCAGGGTTGGTTTCAGCCCAGAAGGCATACCTTAAAATTTGGGATAAAATATCTTCGGTAACTACCACGTTTTTGTTTTCAATAATTACGATATTATTATCTCTATCAATGCCAATAATATCAGGAATGTCTCTACCTAAATGAACGGCATGAACCTGACGCTTAAGGATAAATATATCAGAGAAAATTTCTCTGGCATCCATTATATATTTTTCGAATTCTTCTTCGGTTTGAAATGGTTTTTCTACTGCTGGTACGAGCTTATTTTGTTTCTTTTTAAGATAAAGATTGTACATATTTAGTTAAATGCTTTAGTGCTGGCGAGAAACACAAAGCTCCTAGCCAGCGATCCCTTGCGGGACCCATACCTCTTTCGAGATATGACGATTGCGCGTGCTCTGACTAGGAGCTTTCTACGCGCAATCGTTTTTAGACCATGCCGTTCGACAAAGCGAAAGGTTTAGGCCTACTTCTAATGTTAATTAAGTTGCTAAATAAATAATAACATTTTCAATTTTTTAAGTCCACTAAAATCTTAATTTTTTGCGAGCATTTGAAAGGCTTAAACTACCAACAGCTTACCAGCTTTATGAGTCTGGACTTATGCATATCTCTACGGCACACTTTGTCTTGTATGGATACAATCGAGAAACGAGAGCTATTAAGCGCGTTAAAAACTAAATTCGCAATCAAAGATAAAAAGGTCATAATACTTAATTAAATTAATGATAACTGGAATTAATCTTATAAATTTGGTAAAATAAAGAAGAAAGTATGAAAAAAGGGGATAAATTTTTAGACAAAATAATAATCGGGGATGCAATAAAAGTTATGCAGAAAATTCCTGATAATTTCATCGACATGACTTTTGCCGATCCACCTTTTAATCTAAACAAAAAATATAGTAAATACAAGGATAAAAAAGGAGATACAGAATATATAAATTGGTGTGAAAATTGGCTAACGGAAATGGTACGAATCACTAAGCCCACCGGATCTATCTTTGTGCACAATATTCCAAAGTGGCTAATTTATTATGGTAATCATTTAAATAAGATTGCTTATTTTAAGCACTGGATCGCTTGGGATTCTATGAGCATTCCGCTTGGCAAAACGTTACTTCCAGCACACTACGGAATTCTTTTTTATACCAAAGAAAAGATGGGATTTAAATTTAATGAACTTCGTGCTCCTCACAAGAAATGTCTTAAGTGTGGAGCCATGTTAAAAGATTACGGAGGGAAAAAGGATCAAATACATCCATTGGGTACTTTATTGAGCGATGTTTGGAATGATATTCACAGAATACGACACAAAACAAGAAGAGATGAACATCCATGTCAATTACCCGAACCTCTTCTTGAAAGGTTAATTCTTATGGCTACAAATGAAGGAGATACTGTTTTAGATCCTTTTATCGGCGCCGGAACAACAGCACTAGCCGCCAAGAGGCTTGGGCGTCGCTTTATTGGTATAGATATCGACCCTAAATATAAATCAATTGTAGCAAATAAATTAAAACTAGTTGATTACCGCGTGACTAACGGTTATTTATATCATAAAAACGGGAAGCAAAAAACATCCCGTTATCTAAGAGACCTAACTATATCGGAAAAAGAAGGAACATTCCCTTTAGATAATTCTTTTTCGGCAACCATTAAAAAAAGTAAAAAGAATATTTTAACTAAGTGATTTAATTCTGGCCTTGTGTTTTTTTATTATTCTTTTTGATCGATATATATCTGTTTTTTTGAGTAGACTCATGAATTGATCAAAAGTTTTAATTGGCGAATCTTCATCAAAATCCTTTGGCCTAAGATTGCCATCTTTCTCACGGTAGCTTAACAGGCCGACCCTGTTCATCCCAATAAATTTATAGAATGGTTCAATTTTAACATCGACGATTTCTTCTATTTGATCGGTGAAATTGTATTCGATGAAAACAAAAAAGATATTGTCACCATTAAATTCGGTGAGTTTCTTATCCCATGAATTCAAAGTACCTAAATCGTTTGCACTATTTTTACAGGACTCCCATTTACCATCAGAAAGTTTTGATTTGTTGCCGGCTTTTGCTTCTAGGGCCATAGCAGGGGAAGTTTTGATTGTTAAATCTGGAAACTCATTTTTATCTTTTGCACGCTTGAATTGGTTACTATCAGTAATCAATTTTTTTTCTTTTAAAATCAGAATTGCGATATCAAATAAATAATTTTCAATGCTCGTTCCAAAAGTCCGATAATCAAATTTATTCTTAGCAATTACTTGTCTAAGTTCAACTATAATCCTTGGTCTAGACTCTATAAGAGTTTTTATAATTTTTTCTTTATCCATTTAATAAAATTTTATCACAAAATAATCATTAGTTCATTATATAAGCAATTTAATTCTTATTTGGCTAATTTTTCTTTCGTCTTTTCTCGAAATAGATACACACATCTAGGTCTTCAATTTATTTTGCCTTAGTGTTTTTTGGCGTCCTTGGCTCCTCTTCAATTTTTTTCATTTCTTCACAAATAGGAACATTTCCACCAAGGTCGTTGATTCGATCAATTTCTGGTCGTACTCTGGTTTCAAACGAGCCCACTGCTTCATTAAACTTTCTTGTTGTTTGTAAAATGTTTAAACCTACTCCGCAAACATGATTAAAAAATATTTCTAATCTACTCTTTAACTCTCCTATTTCATTTTTAATCTTCATTGCGTTTTCTGTAATCGTGTATTGTTCCCACCCAGATCGAATTAAAAGTATTAATGGTATTATTATGGAACGACTTGCCAACATTATATTTTTGTCTTGAGCCTCAGAATATAAGTTATTATCATATTGAAGAGCTTCTATTAACGCACTTTCAATAGGAATAAACATAACCACATATGGAATTTTTGGGTCAACATATTTTTGATACTCCTTACTCGATAAATCTTTGATTTTCTTTTTCAGACCATCAGTAAAATTCTTTATATGTTTAATCTTTTCTTCTGGTTGCACCTCTTCGCGTGCCTTCTCAAATTCATGCAGACTAGATAAGCTTGCCTTGGAATCTATCGCGAGAGTCATTTTTCCCGGAAGGTGTATTGTAAAATCTGGTCTTAAATTAGTAAAATCTTCTCCCGAAACAGTTTCTTGGACATCAAAATCTATTCCTTTGGTCATTCCTGCCTTTTCAAGTAAATTCATTAGGGTTGTTTCTCCCCATTTACCTAGAGCAACACCACTAGAAGAAAGTACCGTTTTGAGTGTTAGGGCTGATTTACTCATTTCTTCTCCTGTCTTCAAAACCTGTTCAATACCGGCAGTAAGTTTGCCTACTTGTTCGCTCCGTCCTTTCTCTAATTGGTCAACCTTGGTTCCTACTAACTCGACGAGATTTTTAACATTTTTTTCTGCATCGCTGAATTTTGCACCCGCTAGTTGCAGAAAATCACCAGAGCCTTGACGTAGAACATCACCCGCGATGGCCTTGAATTTGTTTTCTAACTCATCGGAATTCTTTTGGCGGTCCTCCGCGGTTTTTCTTTCCAATGCAAGTTCCTTATTTTTAATAAACCACGCTATTAGAAAGCCGATAGCACCACCCACCAAAAAAATAATAATAAATTCTAAGTATGTCATTTTAGTTGCGTGAATATTATATAGATCTTATCGACTGGCCTACTTTTTGGTTTTGACACCTTACTAAAGTCAAAATTTGTCATAGTAATTATTCATTTAATATCGATTTTTAAGATACTGGGCCTCCGTGATATCTGATGCGCGTAGCTCGAAATCTATTTGTTTTGATCGTCTAATTTTTGCTTCAAAAAATTTAATACTTTCAGAAAGTTTCTCTGCGTGGCCTCATTAATCTGCGCTTTTTCTTCCGCAAATAGCAAATTTTGTATTGCTCGGTTAAAAGTTGTTTTTCCCACCTGTGTTGCTTTTGGGCTGATAAATTGAGCAACCCTTAATTTTTCAGGATTTGAAGTAAATAAATCCTCCATTTTAAACTTGTTCCATTTAGGATTTATATCCTTTAGTGTAAATATTTTATCTTCTATTATTTTCCCAATTTCATCAATATATTTCTCTTTTGCGTCAATACCAGCCACATCACCATCCATTAAAACAACAAATTTCCTTACCCAAGAAAGATATAATCTTATAACTTGATTATTCTTACCGGCCCCATTTCCCGGATAAAAGTTCAGATTAACTTTTTTCTTCCCTAAAATTACATCATTAATATATTTTAATGTATAGAAGTCATTTTTACCCTCTACAATAATTATTGGTGAGACCATTTCTAATTCACTTGGTCGATAATCTAGGCTATCAAGAATAGGCTTGAAGTATGTTTCTTTGTCTGGGTATTTCCCGACAAAAATACGATACGGCATTGCGTCAATATCTGTATGCATCGCATCGTAATCTATTTTATTATAATCAAATGCTTTATTCTGGACTACAAAAGCCCCCTCAAGCCACGCACCTTTTATTAAATGGTGGCTATGAGTTGTATATATAAGCATACTTTCATCTATTAAACTTCTTATGCTTTCGAGCAGTCTACTCTGTGCGGTTGAATGTAAATTAGATGCTGGTTCATCAATTAAAAATAGTGGCTGTTTTTTACCTAGATATCTATATTTACGAAACTGAGTAAAAAGTAAAAAGGCGACAAACCATTTAAAACCGAGGGATAAATCCTCGATTTCATAACTATCTCCGCCCACTTGCAAAGAAAATTTCAAGCAGTGCCTTCCTTCTTTGGTGGTTTCCGGAGTAATGACGATGCGCCTCTTGTCTCGTTTATTGTGTGAACTACGAGTTTCTTTCTCATCGGTTTTTTGTTTATAAATTTCTTCCCATAAATTTAATATGATAGTTGTGACTTTTTCGCCCATTTTGTTCATCGTCGTTGCCAATGCACTTTTCTCTTGTGGAGTTTGACTGTTCATTCTACTCAATATTTGATCCTCAATAGTCCAATTCTTGTCTATTGAAACTAAAATATCTTTTACTACGTCTCTATAGAACTTTTGCTCCTTGGGTTCATTCTCGGATTCTTGTAAAAATATCTTTTCAGGAAATGTAACCTCGAAATTAGGATAATAAATGATAGGGGGGATAAGTTCCTCATCTATAAATTTTTTAATTCCTTGATATGTTTTAGAAGATTCCTTAAGCAGACTTGATTTTTCGTGTCTTTTGCTTTTGGTATGACCCGATATAGATAACTTGATTTGTCTATCGCCACCCTCTTGGGCATTAGCATTGTCAAAATTATATTTTTTTTCAATGACAATTTTTTTTACCGGGGCTGATATATTATAATGATGTTCTTTTAATGCAAAATTTTTAATTGACTCTTCGTCTTTTCCATCAAGATCTAACTCGGCCCGTATGAGTATATCCCCAGTAAAATCCGCTCCTTTGGATTTAGGTATTAATTTATATCTTTCTTGTATCGGAATATCTTTATGTAAAAGATCTATTGCCTCTAATATCGAGGTTTTTCCGCTTTCATTAAGGCCCACCAACGTGAATACCTTAAATTTAGGAGCAATGCTAAAATCAAGATTAAGTCTTATAATCCCTTTAAAATTTTCTATAGTGAAGTTTGAATACCTCATAATTGATAGATTCGCATTAAACTAAAAATTAAATATTAAATAATAAACACGTGGGTTTTTTCGATAAAAATTTTTCTGGCTTCCAAGACCCTACTTGTTTCGGTCTACCTTGATACTGCGTTGACTCGTGCTGCGGAGAGTCTATTTGAACTATCTCGGTCTTGCTTCGCCACCGTACCAATTCGTGCTACCTTATAATTGTTTGATTGTTAATTGGATTATAGTTCAAATCTATCTTTTTATCAACCTTATTATCAATTTCTTTTAGAACATTTGTAATGCTTAAGTTACCGACTAGTTACCAACTGGCATGGTCTGGACTTCCTATTATTCTTGCGGCATCCTTGTCCTTGAAAGGTCGAATTAACAGTAAGTAAAAAAAACCTATGGAACAAGGAAATATAGTAAAAATTGACAATAATCAATCTTCTATTATCACCCAGAATGTCCGCTATTGTCTTTATGCTCGAAAAAGCACTGAAAGCGATGAACTTCAGGCTCTTTCGATTGATTCTCAAATTAAAGAGATGTTGGCTGTGGCAAAAAGAGAAGGACTCGAAGTAACTGAAATCAGAAAAGAAAGTCATTCAGCAAAATCATCCGGCGAAAGACCAACCTTTAATCAACTCATTGAAGACATTAGAAATGAAACATTCAATGGAATTCTAACCTGGGCACCAGATCGATTAAGTCGAAATGCTGGTGACTTAGGCTCTTTGGTTGATTTGATGGATCAAAAGCTTTTGTTAGAAATAAGAACATATGGTCAGAGATTTACAAATTCACCAAATGAAAAATTTCTACTAATGATACTTTGCAGTCAGGCAAAATTAGAAAACGACCATAAGGGCGAAAACGTAAAAAGAGGATTAAGGGCAAAGTGTGAAATGGGATTACGACCGGGCATGGCTCCACTTGGATACATTCAGGATAGATTGGCTCGTAAAGGACAAAAAAGAATTCTAACTGACTTAGAAAGAGCTCCGATTATCAAACAAATGTTCGAGAGATTTGCCTACGATGGTGCTAGCGGAAGAGATCTTTTGGATTGGTTCAACAAAGAAATCAATTTTACCACTAGATCCGGAATGAGAATTGTGCTTAGCGGGATTTATAGATTACTAAAAGATACTTTCTATTATGGAGAATTTGAATATCCTGCGGGAAGCGGAAAATGGTACAAAGGAAATTATGACCCGATTATCACAAAAGAACTTTTTCTGAAGACTCAGGCTAAGCTTAGCATTTCACCAAGACGCCACCCTGGCACTAATGACTTTGAATTTACCCGATTATTGTATTGTGGTTCTTGCGGAAGTGGAATTAGCGCAGAAGAAAAATATAAACATCAGAAAAATGGAAACACCCATAGATATGTTTATTATCACTGCACCAGAGGCAAAGATAGGGATTGTAAAGAAAAAGCAATTCGCGAAGAAGATTTAATAACTCAATTGTTACGTGTTGTAGATAAAATGGATGTTGATGAAATTGGAATGAAAGAAAAGATTATACACGAGGTGCAGAGATACAGAAAATTCAGCTATGGAGTTCTTGGCCAAGATGCTAGATTTAATCAAAATCAATTGAACGTGGATATCAAGAATTATGCGAAATATATTCTTGCCGAAGGATCGAAGGATGAAAAAAGAGAATTGTTATCGTGTCTTAGAAGTAGGTTAGAAATAAAGGACAGGACAGTTTATCTGAAAATTCAAGGATAATAATCAAAAACACCCGATAGGGGTGTTTTTGTGGTTAAAAGATTCTAATTCTGATAAATAGCAATATTTAAGATTTCGAATTAAATGCGATAATTAAGATTCGTGGAATGCTGTATTTTGTGAATAAACTCTTGTTTAAAAAATCGGATATCTTGTATGCCTCGTGTATTTTCTTCATTAGATTATCTAGCAACTCATCTATCTTTTTTTGGGAAAGCTTCTTCTTAAATATTTCATGCGCAATTTTGTTTCTAATCTTTCTTATTTCGTCAAACACACAAAACTCCGAATGGTCTATTTTTTTAGAGCACAGCAAAAACTTATTCGCTGAATCAAAATTATACATCCCACTTTCATTCACTAGCATGCCTTCTATGATTGATGAGTGAATTAGAACATTACGATGACCCTTTTTTAGATATTTTTCTTGAAACTGTTGAACTACCCACTCCTCATGATTTAACCATTTTTTAGACATTTCGTTTTGTTATATTTATCTTTAATAATTTTTTTGATAGTATTTTTTTTCATATACTTTATTCTATCAAAAAATCGCCCAAAAGGCGAGTTTTTTTGACTAAGCGGTTCGGCGTCCCGTCTCCGGGGTACGGGAATGGGACACTCCAGAACCTTTCCCATCTCCGTTTTGTTCGAGAAAACTTGGACGGGGATGGGTCAGTTGCACCAAATTCATCTGCTCCAGAGATGCGACTCTAACTCGTTGAAATTACCCTTATTAAAAGTTAGTTTTATTCGATCAAACTATCAACAAATTGACTATTGTACAATGATGCGTAAAAACCGTTTTTAGTAAGCAGTTCTTTGTGAGTTCCTTGCTCGACAATATTACCGTCCTTCATGACCAAAATCAGATCTGAGTTGCGAATGGTAGAAAGACGATGAGCAATTACAAAACTGGTTTTACCTTTCATCAAGTTTTCCATCGCTTTTTGGATCAAAAGTTCGGTACGTGTATCAACCGAACTCGTCGCTTCGTCTAAGATCAACATTGGAGTCTTAACCAACATCGCTCTCGCAATTGTTAGTAGCTGTTTCTCGCCTTGAGAGATATTATCCGCTTCTTCGTTTAATTCTAAACCATAACCCTTGGGCAAGGCATGAATAAAATGGTCAGCGTGTGCAGCACTGGCAGCAGCAACTATTTCTTCATCAGTTGCATTTGGTTTGCCGTAAGCAATGTTTTCACGGATCGTTCCATTGAATAGCCACGTATCTTGTAAAACCATGCCAAACAATTTTCGAACATCTGAGCGTTTCATTTCGCGAGTATCAACGTCGTCAATCTTAATTGTGCCTTTGTCTATATCATAAAATTTCATCAATAAATTTACCATCGTAGTTTTGCCGGCACCAGTCGGACCGACAATGGCAACTCTCTGACCCGGCTTAACGTCGGCGTTAAAACCTTTAATAATGATATTGTCTTTGTCGTAGCCAAAAACCACATTATCAAACTTAACCTTGCCCTTAGCGACCTGAAACACGACTTTTTTGTCGTCTTCAGCAATCTCTTCTTTCTCGTCCAAAAATTCAAAAACCCTTTCTGCGGCAGCGGCGGTTGATTGCATCACATTGGCAATATTCGCCGTTTGAACAATTGGCTGATTGAATTGGTTGACATATTGGATAAGCGCTTGAATATCACCGATTTGTAACTTGCCTTGAATCGCTAACCAACCGCCCAAAACCGAAACTCCGACGAAACCCAAGTTGCCAACAAAAGTCATAATCGGCATCATCAAGCCGGATAAAAATTGCGACCTCCATGCACTACTAAAAAGTTTCGTATTAATTTTTTTAAATTTTTGAACTGATTGCTGTTCACCGTTAAAAACTCGCATTACGTTATGACCGGCATACATTTCCTCAACATGACCGTTTAATTCGCTAAGCGAATCCTGCTGTTCTTTGAAAAAGTGTTGCGATTTTTTGATAATAAATCCAATCAAAATAAAGCTAATCGGAACCAAAACAAGCGAAACAGTCGTCATTTGCCAAGAGATTGAAAGCATCATAATTAAAATTCCGATAATCATCGTAATTGAGGTGATAATTTGAGTCAAACTCTGATTTAGGGTTTGACTCACTGTATCAACATCGTTTGTCACCCGCGACAAAACTTCGCCAAAAGTTCTTTTATCAAAGTACGCCAAAGGTAAGCGGTTGATTTTTTCTGAAATATCGCGACGCAATTTGTAAGTAATTTTCTGCGAAACGCCGGTCATAATCCAACCTTGAATGTAACTGAAAATAGCACTCAAAATATAAAGGATTAAAAGTTCAATAACAAAATTCTTCAACTTGCCAAAATTGATTGCTTTAGCGATGAAACCACTAACGACCCAATTGGTCATATTGCCGAGAATTTTAGGACTCAGGATGGCAAAAACCGTGCTGGCAATAGCAAAAATAAAAACAAAAATTACTGAAATCCAAAATGGTTTCATATATGAAACCAACTTTTTCATCGTTGCCAAAAAGTTTTTTGGCTTTTCAACCAATCTCATGCCGGCATGTCTAGTTCCGCCCGGACCGAATGGCATCAGCGATTTTAATTGCTTTGTGTGAATATTAGCTGATTGTAATTTAGGATTTTCGTTCATGTTTTTAAATTTTGGATTTTTTGCGGTTAACATCAATCTGATAAGATTTTAATTCGTCCTCCGAAAGTTGTGAGTAAGCAATTTCGCGATAAACATCGCAATCTTTGAGTAACTGTTGATGAGTTCCTTCGCCGACAATTTTACCGTCATCCAAAACGATAATCTTTTCTGCCGACAAAATAGTGGAAATTCTCTGTGCCACAATCAAAACTGTTTTATTGTTGGTTTCGCTTTTTAGCGCTCGACGAAGCATCGCGTCAGTTTTAAAATCGAGCGCCGAGAAACTATCGTCAAAAATATAAATTTCCGGTTCCCTGATAATTGCTCGTGCGATCGAAAGCCTTTGCTTTTGACCACCAGAGATATTAGCTCCACCTTGAGCAATTGGTGCATTAAATTTACCCTCAAGATTTTTGATAAATTCTTCAGCTTGTGAAATTTTAGAGGATTTTTCCACTTCGTCATCGTTCGCATTTGGTGCACCATATTTGATATTTGATTCCACCGTTCCAGAAAATAAAACGCCCTTTTGTGGTACATAGCCAATTTTGGCGTAAAGATCTTCAAGCTTGTATTTGCGCACATCAACTCCATCAAGAAGAATTTCGCCAGAATTAACATCATAAAATCTGGGGATCAAATTTATCAAAGTCGATTTACCCGAACCAGTTGAGCCGATAAAGGCCGTTGTCTCACCAGGATTCGCTTTAAAAGAAATATTTTCTAATACTGGCGTATCGGCACCGGAATAACAAAAAGTAACATTTTTAAATTCAACCACCCCACCATGGAGATTCTTGGCAATAATTGGTTTTTTGGGATCTTTAATAATCGGTTCTGTTTCGATTACTTCGCTGACTCGTTCAGCCGAAACTGAAGCACGCGGCACCATAATGAAAACAATCGAAATCATTAGGAATACCATAATTACCTGCATCGCGTATTGTATGAACGCAATCATGTTGCCGATTTCTAAATTGCCAGAGTTAATCAAATGCGCTCCAATCCAGACGATAAGTACCGAAGTCAAACTCAAAATCAACATCATCACTGGTTGCATCACTACCATCAATCGGTTTACAAAAAGGTTGGTCGTTGTCAAATCAACATTGGCTTTTTCGAACTTTGCCTGCTCAAATTTTTCGTTGTTAAAAGCACGAATGACACGAAGACCAGTCAAGTTTTCTCTAGTTACTAAATTGAGTCGATCCACAAGCTTCTGCAAAATCTTAAATTTCGGTAGTGCAACCGCAAACATCACAAAAATCATCCCGAGTAAAGTGGCGACGGCAAGAACAATAATCCACGAAAGCGACGGAGCTAGATTATAAGCCTTAAAAATTGCCCAAATTCCGGTAATCGGAGCCTGGAAAAGCATTCTAAGAAGCAAGACCATTACCATTTGGATTTGTTGGATGTCATTAGTCGAACGAGTTATTAACGAAGCGGTTGAAAATTTGTTGAACTCAACCAGCGAAAAACTTTCTACGCGAGAAAATACTTTGTTTCTAATGTCCCGACTAAAACCGGTTGCAATCTTTGAAGCCAAATAGCCGACTCCGACCGTACAAATAACGCCACCTAAAGCGATTAGAAGCATCAAAAATCCGTTGTGAAAAATTAAGCTATTATCCGACTTGACAATGCCGTCATTGATAATCTTGGCCATATAGTCTGGTAACTGAAGAGTCGCTGCGACTGTACCAAAAACCAGAGCGATCAGTGCGATCAACTGAAGAGTGTATGGTTTTAAATATTTTAAAAGTTTAAGCATGATTATTATTTAGTAAATCCTCGAAACTCTGACATTTTTTTAATCAAACGAATTAAATTCTTCGTGTCCTTTTCTCCTAAAAATTTAACGAGGATCTGAGTTTTTTTAGCAAATTCTTTTTTCAATTTTACCACTTGCGCATTTCCCTTTTTGGTTAGTTCGATAATGACGAACCTTCGATCATCACTGCCAGACAGGCGCCTGATCAAGCCCTGTTTTTCTAGGGTATTTATTTGATGGGTTACCGCCGCCAGCGTGACACCAATCTTGTTAGCGATTTCCGATATCGTAACCGGCTGACCACTTTTTAGTTCGTAAATCAAAAACAAGATGTGCTTTTCGGCACCCTTTAATTTTGAATGGTTGTGCTTTAACGTAATTATTCGTCTGAGTTGGCCAATTACATTTCGCAACTCAAAAGTTAATTTTTTGTTTGATTGCATTTTATTTGCTTCGTAAAAGGTTTACTAAGTAAAGTATATAGTAAGAAAATTAAATAGTCAAATTATCTGAAAATTCAAGGATAAAAATCAAAAACACCCGTTGGGGGTGTTTTTGTGGTTTAACGGTTTGATACTCATCTCAATCCTGGGACCGGAATAATTTAGAACTATTTATTTTATTGACACATCCCTGTGCACGTCGGAACCGCAGAGTCTATTTGTTCTTGGCTCGCTTTTCCATTATCGGTAATGATGAAATTCCCAGAAATCATACCCATCCAACAGGCCCATTTTATGGTTCCTGTTTTATTGGGCGTAAACTCTACAACATTAACCCCTGTCTTTAATTTAATATCAAGCTCGTAATCGTTTACATAAATTTCAGTTGCACAAGGAAGTTTCACTGCATTTATGGTCCACTTAACAGGAATGTCTTTTTTAAGAACGAATACTTTGGGACTCCAGTTGGTTCCGTCAATTGTCATACTTATTTCCTGAACACCATTAACAATGGTTGAGTTGTTATTTGAGCCCAGTATCCTTGTCTTGATTGAATCAAAATCATAAGAACTGCCAGTCAATGTCAATCCTGTATTTATCATAATTAAACCAAGAATAAAAACTAAAATAGCGGATATTTTTAGTATTCTCCTTGTGGTTTTGTGGCTGATAACCGTTATCAAGCCCCCAAACCCTAACAAGACTGGTAATGTTCCTAATCCAAACACTGCCAAGCTAATTGCGCCAACCTTAAGGCTCCCAGAACCAATTGCATAGAGATACATCGCTTGCAATGGCCCACAAGCGATAAATAGCCCCGTTAAAAGCCCCGTTATCATTGGAGCGAAATATGCACCCCTAACTTTCTTAGACGCACTCGCAGAAAGCTTTGATAAAAACTTTGGATTAAATTGAAATCTTCTGAAAAACTTAAAGCCAAACATACTTAAGGCGTAAAAGACCATAAATATACCCGCCAAGATTGCTATAACGCCCCTTAAGTGAGTTGAAAAAGCAATAAACCCACCAATCATTCCGAGCATCCCGCCGATTATGGTGTAAGAAAGAGTTTTTGATATTCCATAAGCTAAGTGCTGAGAAAATCCTTTGTGTCCCTTCAGAGCATTTTTTGTCGTGTAAAAAACAATGAATCCACCACACATTGAAATGCAATGGAATCCCGTTAGTAGCCCCGCAACAAATAATATCAGCAGATTTACGCTCTCGCCCGCTTTTGGCATTTTAATGCCAGAAACATTAAAGTCAAATCCGACGAACAAAGAATAAAAGATAATCGCTAGAATGATTGCGACGACTAACCACGAAAGCAATCTCCATTTGCTCTTCTTGTTTTTTTCGTTCTCCGTTACCTCGTATCCTAAATTATTTATTTTGCTTTTTATTTCCTCTTCGCTAATTTTGTTCTCGTCAAAATCTATTTCTGCGGTTCCTTTTGCGTAGCTAACCGAAATCTTGTTCACCCTTTCTTTGAGTTCATTCTCTATAAGCTGCGAACAAGAATTACAATGCATTCCCTTGATCTTGAATACTTTTTTCATATATTTTATTCTACCAAAAAATCGCCCAAAAGGCGAGTTTTTTGACTAATCGGTTCGATACCCATCTCAAATGGAGATGGGAAATTAATAGAACCGCGTCCCATCTTCAGTCATTTGGTCGTAAAATCTGGACGGGGATGGGTCGGTTGCACAGAAATCATCTGCTCCGCAGGTAGGATTCGAACCTACGACCAACTCGTTACACATAACCCTAAAATTACTTTTAGGAGTGGACTATATCTTTGCCGTGTTCCGATAATTCGGAATTTAGGCACTCCGGTATCTAGTCTCTACGGCGCCCCCGATAAATATCGGGGTTCCCACGGTATTGCCCCACGGCTGCGGGGTTTCACCGTTATCCCGGAATTTTCATCTCGAAATTTCTTTCGAGAGCTGCGTTTAATTTTCACAGCGAGCTGCTCTACCGCTGAGCTACTGCGGAATAATCTTAACAAATCCGTCTCTGCGGAATATATTTTTAGTATATTATAAAAATTTTCAAAAAGCAAGAAATTCTTTCGTTGAACGAGCACTCGATTTTGGTGAAACCGACCCATCTCTATCCAATGAGACATCAAATCTTTCCTTCAAATATAGGCCCTGAACCCGAGCAGGGAGATCGCAAAAATCGCCTTTTAATTGAGGCGGTTTTTTGGTATAATAGAAAAAGATAATTAAATAAATAAAAATATGCCTTACATAGCGATGTCTATTGTCTTATTGGCTCTTATTGTTGGGGTTGTGATTTATTTGGGAAGAAGCAGAATAAGACAGAATAAAAAACCGAACAAAGCAATGTTTTGGATTGGAATGGCAACAGTAGCAATAGCGGTGATATTTTTCTTAACAACAAAAGAAGAATTTGAGAATAAGATGTGGGCTGTTCCTATTTGGATAATGGGGACAGGATTAATAGCGGGTTCACGATATAGATTTCTGAAGTAATAAGTTTTCTTTAAGACTATTCACTAAATAGATTCTAATGTCGCCTGCCCCGTACCGAACTTGTTCTGGTTCTGGGGTCCACGACACGGAGTTTTTTCAAAAAATCGTCCAAAAGGCGATTTTTTGCTTGTCCTGAATATATTGAAGGTTTATAATAAAAACATATGAAAAAAATAATTAAAACGCAATTCATAGTTTTGCTCTTGGGCACATTGTTTGCCTGGGGAAATTTTATCTGGGAACTTACAAGCTGGATTAATAAAAAATCCTGCGAATTGGGATGTTCGGCGCCAGGAACAAATCCCTTTTTAACTCCCTGCTTCTACGGCGCGCTGTTTTTCACTTTTTCTTTCATTTTAAGCGCTATTCTGCTTAAAAAAAGCAAAATAACAAATAATTAATAATGAATTTTTCGCAATATACAACAAAAACAATTGACGAGGTTTTTAACGACTTAAAAACTTCGGAAAATGGATTGTCCGAGAATGAGGCCGAAAACCGCCTGAAAACATACGGCCCCAATGAAATAAAAGCCAAAGAAACAGGACTTTTCCATATATTTTTGCGGCAGTTAAAATCGCCGTTTTTTTATTTATTGTTGATTGCCGGACTAATCGCATTTTTCATCGGCGAAAAAACAAACTGCCTGATAATTTTATTGTTTATTATTGTCAATATTTCTTTAGGCTTTTTTCAGGAAGCCAAAGCCCAAAAAGCCGTTGCTCTGCTTAAAAAATATATTCCATCAAAAACAAGAATTTTAAGAGACGGCCAGGAAAAACTAATTGATAAAAGCCATCTGGTTCCCGGTGATATAATATTTTTGGAAATAGGAAATATCGCGCCGGCTGATTTAAGAATCACGGATACTGAAAATTTGCTGGTTGATGAATCCGTGTTAACCGGCGAATCAGCCGCTGTTTCAAAAAATAAAAATCCGCTGAAAGAAGAAACAAAAGAAATATTCAAGGCGGAAAATATCATTTTTACCGGCACTTCTGTTGTTTGCGGAAAAGTAAAAGGCATTGTAATCAGTACTGCCAAAAATACGGTTCTGGGCGAAATTACAAAACTCGTTTCAACCATCAAGAAAGAAAGTGTTTACGAAAAAGACCTGATGAGGTTTTCAAAAATGGTTTTAAAAATAATCGTTTCAACCATTATAATTGTTTTTGCCTTGAACTTGTTAATCCGCGGCACTACAAATCTCTTTAATTTTCTTATTTTTTCAATAACGCTGATAGTCAGCATTATTCCCGAAGCATTGCCTGTGGTTGTAACAATTTGTTTATCCAAAGGCGCGCTGAATTTAGCCAGAAAACAGGTCATAATCAAAAGGTTATCCGCGATTGAGGACTTGGGAGACATTGAAATACTTTGCACCGACAAAACCGGAACTTTAACCGAAGGCAAAATGGAATTGGAAGAAATTTTTTCACTTGATAAAGAAAAATGCTTGCTTTATAGCCTTCTTTCCTCTTCCTATGCAAAAGAACAAATAGAGACCTCTTTGAGCCCTTTTGATTTTGCGGTTCTTAAAAAATCACCAACAGACATTCAAAGGCATTTGCAAAACTTCAAACTTCTTTCGGAAATAACATTTGACTCAATAAGAATGATGAATAGCGTATTGATTGAGGACAAGGCCGGAAAAAAATTCTTAATCGCAAAAGGAGCGCCTGAAATAATCCTGAAATTGTCATCTGCGCCAAACGCCGAAAACATCAAAAAAATAGAAGAAGAAATCAAAGCACAGGGCAAGCAGGGAAAAAGGGTCTTGGCTTTGGGATTTAAAGAACTGAATAAAATAGAATACACCGAGGACGATGAAAATAATTTGTCATTTTTGGGGTATATCACTTATAGCGATCCGTTGAAAAAAACAAGCAAAGAAGCAATCCGACTGGCTAAAATATTGGGGGTAAGAATAAAGGTTATTAGCGGCGACGCGCCTGAAGTCGCTGGCCACGTTGCCCAAAAACTTGACTTGATTAGTGACCCGGAACAGGTTATTTTAGGCGAAACCCTTGAATTTCTGCCGGAACTTGAGTTTGAAAAGGCCTGTGAAGAATTTTCTGTTTTTGCCCGCGTTTCGCCAATGACCAAATACAAAATAGTCAAAAAACTTCAGGAAAAATACGAGGTTGGATTCCTGGGCGAAGGCATCAACGACACCCCCGCTCTTAAAGTAGCGAATTTTTCAATTGTCGTGGACAGCGCCGCTGATATTTCCAAAGAGGTTTCCGATGTTATTCTGCTTAAAAAAGACCTAAAAGTGATTGTTGACGGCATTGAAAGCGGCAGAAATATATTTTCCAACATCAATAAATATATCAAATGCACTGTCTCAAGTAATTTTGGCAATTTTTATTCAATAGCGGCAATTTCTTTGTTTATCCCCTATTTGCCAATGCTCCCAATCCAGATTTTATTGGTAAATCTTCTCTCTGATTTCCCTCTTATCGCCATTGCTTCCGACAGGGTTGACCCCGAAGAATTAAAAAAGCCGAAGATGTATCAATTGAAAAATTTTGTTCCTTTGATAACTTCTTTGGCTTTGGTCAGCACTATTTTTGATTTTATTTTCTTTGGCTTATTTCACAAAGTTGACCCTTCCCTTTTAAGAACTCTCTGGTTTATAGAAAGCATTCTGACTGAAATTATGCTTATATTCTCGGTGCGAAGCGCCCATTTCTTCGCAAAAGCCAGAAAACCAAGCTGGGGCTTGGTTTTGATTTCTTTTATGGCTATCTTTATAACTATCGGCCTGCCGTTCACTTTAATCGGCCAGGAATTTTTCAGTTTTGTAATGCCGCCTCTTTATTCCTTGATGATTGTTCTTGGATTGATATTTTGCTATCTGATTTTAAGCGAAATCGCAAAACTGATATTTTTCAAACGCTTTTGGCACAACCACGAATTCAAAAAATAAAAATAAGCTTAAATTATTTGTATTCCCTTGTTCAATAATTCCTGGCCATTGAAACAAGTAATGCCGAAGATGATAAGAATAAATATTATGGCTATAAAAAGCAACTTGGGATGCTGAACTCTGAAATTTACAAATATCGTCAGCATCAAAACCGACAATAAAACAGCCAAGATTATAAAATAAATAGTCCTTACCAAATAATCCGATTCATCAATGAAAAATTTTTGTTTTTCTGCTTCGGAATTACTTATATCGCTGGTTCCTTCGCCTTTTATGTTTGACGCTAATTCTTGGCTCGGAACAGAAACAGAAGCAACATCTTCGGAACCGGAAGAAATATCAACAGCAACAATCGGCACAACAATCTTGGTTTCGGATTTTTTAACTGGCGTTGCTTCCTGGCTTACCTTAACTACGCTCTTGGGAGAAAGCGGTTTCCCAAAAAATTCCACTGCTATTGTGGTTTTTTTTCCGTTTATCTCTCCTTCAACAACTGCTATGCCGATTTCTCTGAAATTCTTATTTAAAATATTCAGACGATGAGAAAGAGAATCCATCCACCCCTGATGAAGATATTCGCTGTCAGTAAAGTTTCTTGCCAAGTTCTCGCCGGCAGCAGAATATTTATAATCGGTTTTTTCAAGCCAATACCAGGGAACAAGGCCGTCGGGGCTGGTGTGGGCAAAATAACCTTTGTCTATCATATCCTGGGCTTTTTGCTGGGCAGCTTCAACCAGTTTTTGGTTGATAGATAACGGGCTTATCCCGATTTTTTCCCTTTCTTGATTCGCCAATTCAATCAATTCGGAACTGGTTACAATCGCAAAGTCCGAGGTTTTTGAAAAATAGAAAGAATAAGAAAAAATCAAGAACTTTAAAACCAGCAGGATTATCAATAATATAAAAAGGTTTTTTGGCTTAAAAATATGCGGCTTGAAGCCGTTTTTTGAACTGGGAAAAAAATGTTTGTGAGCTTTATTTATTAAGTGTTTCATAAAGTTCTCCTTGAACTATTAATCTTTGTTTTGTGGAAAAAAGCGGAGTGCAGGTTATAAGATTAACAACGGAATTGGATGTCGGTTCTAAAACATACAAATCAGTCGGCAAAACTACTATTGAAGAAACTACTTGATAATTATATTCTACCCCTTCCCAATATATTTTAAAAGTGTCGCCAATAACAAGCTTATCCAAAAGATAAAATGTTTTCTCGCTCGGTGGACGATATAACCAACGATGGCCGGTAATAACGGTATTGCTTCCTTTATCCGGAGTTGAAGTTTCCGGCATTCTCCATGCGCCCTTATCTAAAACCGATTCATCTTTTCCTTCTACAATCGGGATATCCACTCCAATCTTAGGAATAATCAAAGTATTTTCCGTTGGTATTGGCGTGTTATCATTTTTTGGTCTTTCATTGAATACGGAAAATTGATACCCGATTAAAGGGAAAAACGGATAAACAGCAATTATTATTGCCGCAATAAAAATTATAACTAAACCGGCTATTATCAACCGCTTGTAGCGCTTAATAATAGCCGGCTTTTTAGACCTTGAAAAACTCATTTAATCAAATGGATTAATTAATAGCTAATTTTTTGATTTCTGTTATTGCTCCTGCCCCAATAATAAGAGCTAAAAGCATTATTGGTAATGGATTTTTGCCTGTTTCCGGAAGGGTTGTTGATTCGCCCAATACTTCTCCTTGTTCCTGGGGAGCAATTTCAATTGTTGCTCCAGCCACTTGCTCTGTTCTACAGATTGAAGAGCAGCCATCGCCATCTACAACATTGCCATCATCACATTGTTCTTCCCATTCACGAATTCCATCACCGCATCTAACTAAGTGCCCACCGCTGCCGCCTCCGCCTCCGGTAGAAGTAGCAACGCTACCACCACCGCATGATTGTGAATTACAGGCCTGGGTTAAATCACCTACGCATGAATCTCCACCACCAGAGGGAGGAGGATTTGTACAGGTTCTTGATTGTGTTCCACCACCGCATGTTGCTGAACATTCACCCCATACTGACCAACCACCATTTACAGCGCAAGCAAGATCAGACCCATTGCAATCTTCATCGATTTGATTGCCGCAAATTTCTGTAGTTGGAGTACAAGATGGCGGAATTTCTGTATTGGCACAAACGCAAGTTTCCGTATTGCATGTATCGGTTGTGTTTGAATTGTCATCATTACAAAATTCATCGCTGGTACAGCCGCCACATCGAGTATCACATTGATGATTAATTAGTTCTTCATCTGTTGTACAGAAATCTGTGTCTTCATTACATTCTGAAGTAAATACACCTCTCAAATCGCGAGTTAACGGATTATTATCCGGATCCCAAGTACAAGTATTAATTTCTCCTAAATTATATTGTAAACAATCAACTGTTGTTCCGTCTACACACTCGACATTATTGCAAGTTTCTTGGCCATTGCAATAAAGACCATCATTACATTCTGTTACAACGGTGGTATCTGTAGTACATTCATAATTAATACAAACCCCTTCGTTGTGCTTTATTGTAGTGCCATCACAATAATCTAGATTCGAATTACTACAATCAATGTCTGTTTGACATTCTGTGCAGCGAGCATCGTTGGGATATATTGTCGGTGTGCCACACGAATTTTGAGTACAAGTACATCCCGTAACACAAGAATTGCTTACATCTGTATAGTCGTAATAATCATTTCCCTGGCAACCATCCGAATTATCGCAATCAGTAACAGGACAATCACCATCAGCAGAACACCCTGCCTGACAAGTTTGAATATTACAAGTATGATTTATTGTTTCATTGCCTGTTGTGCAAGTTCCCGATGGTTCTTGGCATGCTGAAACAAATACTAGTCGCCAATCCCAAGTAAATGGATTGTCATCATTATCACAATCTCCAATCTCTCCAATATTGTATTGAGAACAATCCACTGCTTGTCCTTGAATACAACTGCCATCTACGCAAGTTTCCTGACCACTGCAAGCAAAATGGTCACTACAATCCTCATTTGTCTGGCATAGAGCACAACCCTGATCGGTATTTGCTTTAACGGTAACATTATAAACTTGGGTATCAATAACTGCTGGAACATCACTATCGGTAACGGTTAGGGTTACTGAATATGTTCCGAAAGCAGAATACGTATGGGTTGCATTTTGGCCAGTAGCTGTATTGGTATCACCAAAATTCCAAGAATAAGAATAAGGAGCAACACCGCCTGTGGTGGTACTCCCGTTAAATTGAAAACTATTAACCTTTAAACATTGAGTGTTGTTATTAATGGTAAAATTAGCCACCAGCGGTGCATTTACAACAATAGATGTTGGTGGCTGATAACATTGACCGGATGGAAAATTATTACATACCCGAGAAACAGTAGTACAATTTTCGTGGTCATTTGGTTGCCAGGCAACTGTTATATTTTTCAATTCAATTTTATCACCACAATTCCAGCTTATTGGTTCTAGTGCAGCTGGGGTGGTGGTTTTTCCGGCTATGCTATCTAATGCGCACTTATCAATCATTGAAAAATTTATATCATCATTAATATGTTTTTCGGCAAGCAACATTATTGTATAGCTCCCTTTGTTGGCGCCGTTATAAAATTCTCCCCAAATACAAGTGCTCACAATATTCCCGGGAGTACAAGAAGTGAGTTCTGCGCCAGTTAAGCAATCCCCTAACCATATTCTAGTAACATTTACATCATTAGCACTACAAGACCAGCCACAAGTTGGCCAGTCAGCTGCTAAAATACTATATGCAACTGCTCCAGATATTAAAATAAGGGTTACCAAAATTAACCCTCGATATTTGCGAAGTTTTTTAAAAGTATTCTTTATTTTCTTTGCCATATATTTACTTTTTAATTAATTTTTAAACCTACCACATACTATCAGATAATTAAATGTTTGTCAACCCTTCTACCAAATTTGCTGGCATTTTACAGTGCGGCGCGAGGGCGAATAGCCCTGCCCTATTCGGGCAAGCGCCGCAAATTTATACTCTATCTAACAATAATTTATCATCAATCGTGTTAATAATGGCAAATTTGGTGAAGGGTCAACCCCTTTTTCTAATCTGTTTTTAAACGTTTCTTTAATTCCATATGGGCTTTACCACTCTTTAACTGTCGTTCTCTTTTCTGAGCAATATCTCTTTTTTTATACGCCTCATAATATATTAAATTCCATGGTCTGTATGGTTTTGTTGATTGATTCAATCCTTGATTGTGTTCTTTTAATCTTTTTCTTAAATCAGCAGTATAACCAGTATATAAATTACCTTTCTTTATGCTTTGTAAAACATAGATATAAAACATAATGAAATTATAGAACACAATCAGTCAAAAATCTACTAAGGGGTCAAGGGCTTTTTTGCTTTGATTCAAATCTATTAATAAATCGCCTTTACGCCATCTATATCTCCCGTAGTCAAGGTGTCGGCTTTGGCGTCTCTTTTATAACCATAGCCATACATTGTATTATTTTCATATTCAGAAGTATATTCATCGTCCAAACCGAACCAATGTCCTAATTCGTGGGTTAAAATGCCCTGGGCATCGTAAGAATTGCTCCAAGCGCAGGTAGACAAACCACCAGACCACATCCAGAAGAATTTGGTGTTCAGAATCGTGTCAAGCTCTGCAACTAAACCCGTTGATGGATAATACCAAATATAGGTTACTCCCAAGGCCGAGCCCGATGCGCTACCCCAGGTAATGATATTTTTACCGTCATATCCTTTCCGGGTAATGGTAGTGTCTTTGCCGCGAACAATATCCACCTTTTTATTTATGGCATTTGTCCAGACCCTAAAAGCATTGTCCGTAATAGTTGCAGCATTTCCAGATCCAACCGAACTTGGCGCGCTGCCAGGATTTAAATTGTATGTCCATTCGCTGGGTAATTTCCAAACTTCTTTATCAACAACAGCTTCAGAACCCGGGTCAGGCAAACCACAACCCCACACAGGTGTTGGAGCTGGTTTCCCACCTATTTTATGCACAAATACCCTAACTTTCAATTCCGGATGTCCAGGCACATCATAAACTCCATCTTGTTCCGGAATGTCGGTATTTTTATCATTCTTGGCAAATGTAAAGTTTAGAGAAAATGCGAAAGCCAATACAATTATTAAAAAACTCGCAAAAAGTATTTTTTTCATATCCCGTAGTAGGGTTTCGACATTTTAAATTAAATGCCGGAACTCTATAATTTAATATTTATTAATAATTTTCAAAAATCCCAATTTTTCTGCGTGTTCTCTCAAGTATTTCTTATCTAATTTTTTACCCGAAATTTTAAAAATGGAATCAACATCTTCTAGGTGTCTATTGGATTCACTTTGTTTATACCATTTTAATTTATTTAAAATCAAGTCTTCGGGTGAAATAAAATAAATTTTCTGATTGTTTATTTTTTTAACTATTCGCCGATTAAACTCATTTCTCGTTTCCTCGCTGTCTTTTACAACCCAGAAGTCGACCTTCAAGCCCGTGTCCGAATCAATGAAATTAAACTCTCCTTTTTTTCTTATTGCTTCTTTTGCTGTATTTTCGTCAATATAGCCGCCTTTGGATATTTTTTTCAATAATTTTGCCAAAGGCGCTATTTTTGGTTCAATAATTTTAATAACAATGTCTATATCAAAAGTGGCGCGGGGTCTACCCCAAACCGATACAGTGAAGCCACCGGTTATAAAATAATCGATTTTTAGCTTGTCTAAAATCGGAACGACCTTAAGAAGTAATTTTTCTGGACTCATAATTTCCATTTAAACGATTTAATTTCAAACAAAACATTGTTAGCTCCGAGACTAATTTTATCTTCTTGTTTAATGGCATCTTTTGAAAAATCCTGTCTTGAATTTCTTGGACTGTTTTTTGTTTCTTTGCTTTCATCTATTCTATTATATCCCCAAATCAAATTTTTTCCAAATTTGACGGGGCAAGCAAAAAATCGCCGGAATGTCTCCCTCACCTAAATTTTAGGTGCAGGGTCAACCCCCACCTTTTCAAAAAAGATGGGGGCTTGTGTCGAAACTGAAATTTTACAAGATTCAGCAAGTTTAATCTTGAGTGAATTACTTTAATTTAAAGTTAGCGAACAAGCTTGATCCGTCCAGGGTTGTCATTGTAACCCGATAACAAAAGCCGGGGGTTTTCGGAGTTTTCCAGTTATAAATAAACTGGCCAGCGACCGCATCATATCGTAATGAAGTTCCCCCTGTAGCCATAGTTTCAATATCGTCAGTCCACGCACTTGCATCACAAGCCACCAATTTGGTGGACAAGCTTATTACATTTATGTCAGTCAGTTCTGTAGTTCCGTCAAAAATTTCAAATTTCAACGGCACCGTGCTTCCACCTTTGACGATATTCCAAACACCGCCCATATCCACCGGCTGATAGAATCCATTCAGCGTCCAATAATCGCAAGCATCGCCAATACCATCTTGGTCCCAATCCCCCTGACCAACATTGGAAACTGAACGACAATTGTCGACAGCATCAAACACACTATCTCCATCACTATCATCGCATACATCACCAGTGCCGTCTCCATTAAAATCTTCTTGGTCGGGATTCGCAACATAAGGACAATTATCAGCGTCGTTTAAAATGCCATCTCCATCAGTATCATACAGAAGATTAAATAAATCTTCATCAGACATTCCCAGCTCTTCCGCTGACAATGCTTTATTCCATATACGCACATTGTCAACTAAGCCAACAAAAGAATAAGGAGCGGCGCCATTATATGATCCGATATACAAATTTCCAGTTCCCTCATAGAAAATATCCTGTACATTGTCCACATCACCATTTACTTGTATACCGTCAACAAATAACTTAACATCACTTCCGTCATAAGTACCGGCAACGTAATGCCAATTTCCATCCCAAATATTAGTCGGTAAGGCCTGTGCAGACCTAACATACCCTGAGGTTCTACCTACGTAAAAGCTTAAACCACCATTAGAACCAGTATAAAGACCATAGGAGGAATAACTCATGTATCTTGTTGGTAAATATTTGGAAATTATATACTTATAAGAACCCGGCGAACCCGATCTCTTTACCCATGCTTCTACTGTTATTGCGTCAAATGGTTCTAATAATGAATTATCTAGAACAACAAGATTTTCGATTCCGTTAAAATCATATGCGTAGCCAAAATCGGTGTGTAGAACATAATTCGTGCCCACTAAAGTTCCATCCAAATTATTGGGAGAGGCATCTTCAGCATTTTGATCAAGCTTCCACCAGCCAACCAAATCACCAGGTGCTGCTGCCGATGCTGTTGTTGCGAAAGCAAAAACAGCTAAACCAATAATCGATAAATAAATTAATTTTTTCATATTTTTTATTATTTATTCTTATTGGATAATTTGCATGCGTATTATCCAACAAAAATTGATTATTTATTATTACCCTCCTTCCCGACCTTTCATTGCTAATCACTCCTCCGACCTTACGTCGGAGGATTTCATTAACAATCAAAAATCAATTATAAGATTTATATGCTGCGCATAGCTGACCAATTAAATACTCCTCCAGTTCCAGCTCCACCACTCATACTGTTCCAATCAGGAGCTATGGTGCCCCAGATATGTGCCGTGTATGAACTTGAATCATAATTCAGAATCAAGTCTACGGTGTTGCCAGTTACACTGGAATTTTCAAGCACCCAAGTGATTTCGTAAGGTAATTGATCAACGGTTATGGATTTATATCCTCCTGTTCCAGTAAGGACGCCGTCTACATCCTGTATAGTGATAAACATATCGTGCTTATAAACTCCGTTATTTACGCTAAGCAACCATGTACCAGTCAATGGACGGTATACTGGATTTATCAAATTGATAAATTCATTCATTACGCTGTTACTGCATCCGTATTTATAATGACCTAACATGTCGCCGTACAACGCTGGATTATAACCTTGTAACCATGTCAGTATCTGTGAACAACTACAATTATTGGTTTGCGCCAATTCGTATCCCTTTAACCATCCTTTGCCATTCGGTTGGGTTGTTACGAAATTAATTAGACTTACAGAAGACTTATATATCCATCGGTTAGTTCCTAATAGTACCGTTCCCGCAGTTTCTGTCGGTGCTGTGCAATACCAATTACAAGCATGCTGATCTATTGTTCCGTCGCAGTCGTTATCTAGGGTGTCACATTTTGTTTCTGTTTCTTCATAACCAGTTATTAAAGTATAATCTGGTTCTATCCAAGCGTTAACGCCATCACAATTTTTTTCAGAGCCCGCGCATACACCGAATTGTTTATCAGCTAGTTCTGTTAAGTCTTCGTCTGTTGTCGCATCACAGTTATTGTCCATACCATCACAGATTTCGGCAACGGGTACATAATTAGTTCCGTCAGGAATCCAAGTTCCTGCGTTACATGTCTCTGTGTTGCCTGAACATAAACCGTTTTGGTTTTCAAGTAATTGTGTCAAACTTTCATCTATGTTTGTATCACAGTCATTATCTTTGTTATCGCAAACTTCAATTGCGCCTGGATTGATTGCTAGATCAAAATCATTACAATCTGCGTCGTTATTATAAGTGTCGCCGTCAATATCATCATCACAGACATCACCATAGGAATCTCCATCGAAATTTGCTTGATCTACGTTTGCGATAGAGGGACAATTATCAGCATTATTTAGAATGCCGTCTCCATCGGTATCGTACAGAAGATTGTATAAAGCTGTATCAGACATCATTAAATCTGTTCCCGTTAATGCGGTTTTCCAGATTCTAACATCACTTACATAACCATCGGTAAACTTGCGTGAAGTTCCACCATAACCATCATCGGCTCCAATGAGTAACTGCTCGGTATTAATAGCCATATCTGCCGTAAACGGAGCGGATGCTCTTTCTATTCCATCGACATAAAGCTTTATATTGCTACCATCATAAGTTCCTGCAAGATGATACCAGGCTCCAGTGCTTAGAGGCGTACTCCACATTGCTTTGGGAAAATTTACGCCTGTAGACGAAATGTAAAAACTTGCCTGGCCAGAAGCATTTACCGTTAATAAATACTCTCTATAATTACCAGACAAATCATCCCATTTCCCAGCGATAGTGGCTTGATAACCTGCGCCAATTGTGTCCAATTTAATCCAACCTTCTACGGTAAGAGCGTCGGAGAAATTGAGTTCAGTTTCATCGCTTATCCAGATATAATCACCGTCTCCGTCAAACAAAGCTGCATCATGGCCATCATCAGTCATAAATAACGTATTGTCCACTACGTTTCCATCAAAGCCACTGTAGCTACTATCATCAGCATTGCCATTTAATTGCCACCAACCGACTAAATCTGCTGGGTTTGGTGCTGCGGAAACTGAAGCTGTGAAAGCAAATGATAAAGCAAATACACCTAAAATTAATAATTTTTTCATAATATAATATTAGTAAATTTAATTGTTATTCATCCCCCCAGCCATCATATGCTAAGTCAGGTGACTGAGGTGCCCGACTTATATTCATAAGTTATTAGGAGTAAAAGATTATTTTGAAATTATGGAATTTAGCGAAAAAGTAAAAACGAAATGTCTTCTTTGGTGTGATCGCCATTGTTGTCTTTGTAAAAAGCCATGCGGTGTAGATATTGAAGTTGCGCATATAGATGCTACAAAAACCGACTCCGAAGATATCGATAATGCAATTCCTTTATGTTACGATTGCCACGCAAAAATCGGTCATTATAACCAAGAACATCCGAGAGGTAATAAATATAAGGAGAATGAATTAAAGGTGAGAAGGAATCAGATTTATGAAGAACATACGCGCCATCTTGTTCCTCCTATCCATTTTGAGATCACCCAAAACTTACCAGGAGGGAAAGTACGAGAGTTTCCTGATATAGGTTTTAGTGTTCAACATCTCGGTGATTCTCTTCCGGTAAATGTTCTTGTCGGGACAGAAATCTTTTTAGACAGCGAACGCTTAAAGAAACCAACTGATGGAAGTGGGCATTATAGTATGGAAGTACCATGGAAGATGAACCCTCGTTTAGGAGCTTTAGGACATTTTGATGTACACGAAGCGGTCGGTAACGATAAACAATTAAGAATTACTATTCATGCGATAGTGATTGATCAATACGAGAGGCGCCACGAATTACTTCCAATGAGTTGGGCGTATATACGAGAAAGTAATTCATGGTATTACGATCCATAAAAGGTTCATGGTCAAACAAAAATCACCGAGTTCATCGGTGATTTTTGTTTTATTCCAGCGTAATCTTTTTGTCTTTCAGAATTAACTTACTTTTCAGAAATGACAGCAGCTCTCTTTTTTCAACCAATGTTCCTTCTTTGAGAAGGTATTTTGCGTAATTCCGTATATCAACATCAACGTTGGTATTTTCTTTTTTATGGCCGAGCACTCCGATCCTGAATTTATTGAATCTCATAATTTCCTGCTCGATTCTCGACTTTACTCCCAAGTCATCCAGATCAATTTTATCCACAAGTTCTATCAGTTCGTTAATAAGATCTGGTTCATTAATGGCGGGATTTTTACAGTCGATATTTCTCGCCTTGGTGCAGAAATAATAGACATGGCGATTAACGCCGCCATTCTTTAATTTCTTGAACTTCTCGTCGGCCGATATGCCAGAACCGCAATATCCGCACCTGATCAGTTTTGTGAAGGCGAATTCCTTACTTTCGGTTTTCGGAATAAAGTTTTCGTTCAGTGTCATCTGGACTTTATCGAACAATTCCTTGCTTATAATCGGAGTGTGTTTTCCTATATACCAATTATTACTTCCTACCGGATATTCGAACTCCCCGTAATAGAATGGATTGCGGAATATAAGATAGACATTGGCGAGAACAAGAGGTTTGTCGTTTTTGGTTTTGAATCTTATTTCTCTCAGCCAGCGATATACTTTGCGTCCACTCCATTGCTCATTTGCTATTCTTTCAAACATTTGTTTTATGACCGGCGCCCGTTTCGGGTCTATTCTGGCTTGGCATTTCTTATCGACATGTTTTTCGTTGAGATATCCGGTAGGAGCTACTCCCGGGCGATAACCCATTTCACATCTTGTTCGAAGCCCGCGTTTCACATTCACTGCCTTATTGTCATTTTCCAACTTGGCTTGAGACCCCAGTATCATAAGTAGAAACTTTTCATTCGGATTGTTGGTGAATTTTTGTCCGAATGTCCTTATTTCTAAGAGAATCTTTTGGTCTATAAGGTCTACGATCGACCCTAAGTCCCCGGCATTTCTGCTTAATCTGTCTGGAGCCCAAGTGAGAATGGCATTGTATTTTCCTTGACGGATTTCGGTCAACATCTGGTTGAAAACTTCTCTTTGACCGACTTCTTTGGAAGAATGAGCCTCGCGCTTAATATCTACCACCTTGAGATTCTCCTTTTCGGCTAGGGCAAGCATTTCTTTTATTTGCGACTCTATGGATAGGACTTGCTTGTCCTCCGCTTCAGTCGATTTTCTGGCATATAAGCAATATCGCATATCAATCGTAGCGGGAGGTTGGGAATTATTAAATTGTTTTTTTGTTGCTTGTTCCATATCCTTGAATGGTTGTTAATTGTTATTTCTCGACCTTTCAAGGAAAGGATGCCGCAACGGCCCTAGGGAGTCCAGGGTGAGTCAGTCGGTAAGCAGTTGGTAACTTATATCCAAGAAATTCGAGGTACGGTTCTGTTGGAAAGAATAATAAACTGGTTTGCAACCAGCGAAAATGCATCGGCAAGATCATCATATTTTTCCACACCAAATCCCGTAAGTTGTGGGATAAGCTCTTCAGCGCCCTTTCGAGGAAAAAGAATAAGCCCCTCTTTTATTGCTGCAGTTGTGAGTGCAATTCGTTCACGTTTTTCTCCTTGCGGAGTAACACCGTGAACTTGGATTCCTAAACTATGACAATGTTGAACAAGAGCATCTTGATATGCTGTTTTCTCCACAAATATTTCCGGATAGCGATCTCCTTTTAGGCTTGTCACGAGAGCCTTGATCTGATTCACTTGTTCCGGAAATCCCACGGTCTTATTGAATGGATGTGGCATGACATAGGCAGTGTATTTATCTCCGGAACGGTAAGTTCTCATTACTACTATGGCAGTACGATCCGAACAATCTTTTTCCGATATTGCCAAGTCAACACCAACATAAGTTGCGGCAATTATTTGATCTTGAGGAACATCTTTTTCGTAATCATAATAGTGAATCCACTCGGGATGTACTACTCGTCCAGTATCCGAAACAATGCGGAGAAGATACTCACGTTGCCAAGCGATGTCATTACCAACTCTCTTTTTTTCTTGCTCAACATCATCTTCGGTGGCATATTTTCCCAGCCATGCAATTACTTCTTGTTCGTCAAATAATGGATATGCCCTGAACAGACCACTAATTCGTTTCTCTTCCAGGTCTTGTTTAAGATGCATAATAAGAGAATCTTCGTGAAGAAGATTCCCGACGATAACAAGTCGGGTATTTTTATCTCCAGCCGGGATTACCTCGCCGGTCAGCCATTGGTATGTTTTTTGTCGACTTTCTCTGGTTTTGGTTGAGGCGAGATCTTCCACGTCATCACCGATAATCAGGTCAGGGCGATACTGATTGTGTCGTAAACCTCTTATGCTTTGCTCGGTTGAAGCAGCAGTAATTCGTACATTCAATCTTGAGAATACCAATGATGTTGATCCCCATTCATCGCTTTCTTCCTGGAATGGACCAAGGTCGTCTTTAAGGAGCTGATTGGCTTCGAGTTCCCGTCTTAAATTCATCATGTGCTGTTTTGCTTGGCTTCGTGTTTGGCAAAGTATTAACACGAACTTTTTATGCTGATCGCCAAGGATTGCCCAAATGGGATAAGCGGTTGTGAGAATAGTTGATTTGCTCGACCCGCGAAAAGCGACGATAAAAAGGTTTTTATCTTTTTCATTTTCTACAAGGTGAAAAATCTCGCGATGGAATGGAGCTGTTTTGTATTTTACATAATGCGCAAAATAAAAATGGAAAAATACAAAGAAACTTTGTTTGCATACCGCAATACGAACCTTACGATCCTTTATCATTCGTTCCACCAGATCCATCGGTAAGTGATTGCAATTGTACTTCTTGAGAAGTTGTTCGTAGTTCATTTTTATTGTCATTTTCATTTAGTTGATTATTTTCTTTCGACCTTTCTTCGGGAAGTAACGATGCAAGACGCAGGGCTTCCCGGACCACTGCTTCCTGTTCTGAGGTTAGTTCCTCGTTTATGTTTTTAATATTTGCTTCAACTTTTATTTTGTCGGCATATTTCGGACTGTTGTTGCGTAGCCAGAACTGGATTGCTTGCCAGTTTTTTTCTTTTATCAATGAGATGATTTGCGATTCGCTCATATCATTGATGAATGATTCTCCTTCGCGAATAGCCTCATCCGATGCCTTCCGAAAATCTTCGTCTTCGGATCGCCAGCGATAATAAGTGGCCCGACTTATACCGGATTTCTCGCAAGCAATTTGGATTATCGGAGTTTTCCGTAAACAGTCCAATAATAAATTTTTGTTTTTATCTGTTTTCATATTTTTGGGCTTTTTGATTAGTTAATTTTTCCCATCGCCGCTTTATTATTTCGCAATAAACAGGAGATTTTTCCATGGCGTAGCAACGTCGACCTAGTTTCATTGCCGCCACGCCAGTACTTCCGCTTCCCGCGAACGGTTCCACAATTAAATCGGTACGTTTGGTTAATACTTTAATATACGGAATCAATATCTCTATTGGTTTGGTTCCAAATATGATGCCTTGCCCAGAACTTTTTTCGTCTGCGGCATGATACTCAAGAAAATCAGTAGGACATATTTTTTTACCCTTCTTGTAGGGTTCCCAGTGGGGCTTGCCAGAAGTGGCATACAGTGCGTTTTCGTATTCGTTTTGTAATAGTTCATCCGATTCTGGTTGAATGTTTAATGTGGGATTTCCTTTTGTTCCGACCAATGCAATATCCGATTTATTGAAGAATTTATACTTTGCGGCAAATCCCTGAACGCGGTTCGGCAGATGCCAGGTGATTGTATTTCTATATCTCCAATGTTTTTCCATTTCGTTCCAAATCGTGCGTAAGTTTTTAGGATTTTCGAATACGATAATGGAGAAATCAGGTTTTTGCGCTTTGGCGATGTTTCGCATCCATTTCTCAGTGAAATCTGACGGTAGGGTATCGGTTTCAAGATATTTACGATCTCGTTTCAAACCAAACCCCTCTGTTGCTTTTCCGTGTTTCTTTTTACCGACTAAATAATTTAACAAATAAGGTGGATCAGTAAAACACATATCCGCTTTTTCTCCGTTCATCAGTTTTAGAATATCTGTTTCAACCGTGGAGTCGCCACACATAAGTCGGTTATCACCAACTTGCCAGACATCTCCTTTTTTGATTTCAATCTTTGTGATATCTAATTTCCGTAATTCTTTTTCTAAATCAAATATTTCCGGATTTTCATCAATATTAAAGATTTCATCTAATTCTTCACTACTGAAGCCAACATCGGACAGGAATGTTTCGTCAAAATTAGCTAATAGGTCCCAATCCCAATCGCCGGTATTTTTATTTAATCGGAGGTTTAATTCTTTTTCCTTTTTGACGTCGGGAATGTTTAAGTGAATAACTGGTATTTCTTTAAACTTTAATTCTTTTGCCGCTCGTAATCTCATGTGCCCACCGATTACGATATTCTTCCGATTCGGTGCAATATTTATAATTACCGGATCAACCATTCGGAATCGCTTGATGCTTTCTTTTAATTGTTCCATTGATTCCTTGGTAATGCTCCTCGGATTGTATTCGGACGGTTTGAGTGAATCAATTGGAACGTACTTTATATTTAATTTCTTTGATGTTTCTTTTTTCATGTTTTTATAAAATTAAGTTGATAATGGTCGACCTTTAATAACAAAAAACAGACAGCTTTATGCTGCCTGTTTTAATACGATGAGGACATGGCACAAAGCACGTGCTTTATACGATGTCCCCATTGCATTGAGGAAACCTATAGGGTAATCAAGAAACAATTTGATCTTTTCCAGCCTATCCGATTCGTTCGATCAGTATTCTCTAATCACATTGTATTGCAAATAGTATTTTATCTAATCGGTCATTCGACTGGTTTTGATTGTAAAGTACTTCTATTTAAATTTTAACAAAAGATAAATTATTGTCAAGGGCGAAAAAAATAGATTAGTAAAAAATCATCAGTTTTCCTACGAGCCATGGTTTTTATTCTTGTCCGACTATTGATTCCCGTAAAATTTTTCAATTTTTTCAATTTTTGGATCTTTTGCTTGGGCTGGGAAAAAGAGAACGAAAGAGGTATAATAAAAATGTAAATATGTTTGAACAATCATTCAAAAATATAGACGACATACTGCATCGGGACGCTGGAAGCGCCACAGAGCTTGATTATATTGAGCAAACTTCGTGGATTCTTTTCTTAAAGTATCTTGATGATTTAGAGCAAACAAAAAAGACTGAGGCGGCTCTTGCTGGCAGGAAGCATAAATTTATTATTGACCCACAATATCGTTGGGAAGTTTGGGCCGAGCCCAAAACAGCCGATGGCAAGCTAGATCATAACAAAGCACTTACCGGAGACGATTTGACTAACTTTGTTAACAATAAACTTTTTCCTTATCTAAAAAAATTCAAAACTGATGCAGAAAGCCCGGATACTATTGAGTATAAAATCGGTGAAATTTTCAGTGAGTTAAAAAATAAGATACAGAGTGGATATAGGCTTCGTGAGATTTTAGATATTGTTGATGAAATGCATTTCCGAACAGATCACGAAAAACACGAACTCTCACATTTATACGAAGAGAAGATTAAAAAAATGGGTAACGCCGGGCGTAATGGTGGTGAATACTATACGCCACGGCCACTCATTAAAGCCATTGTTAAGGTGGTCGCCCCAAAAGTAGGTGATAAAATCTACGATGGAGCCTGCGGATCAGCCGGATTTCTCATTGAAGCCTTCGATTATCTAAAAAATAGTAAAGATCTTTCCACAACGGAATCCGTAAAGCTTCAGAAAAACACTTTTTATGGTAAGGAAATTAAATCGTTGGCGTATATTATTGGCGTAATGAATATGATTTTACACGGCATTGAAGCGCCAAATATTCTTCATACCAATACTTTGGCTGAAAATATTAACGACATTCAAGAAAAACATCGTTATGACATTATTCTTGCCAATCCTCCTTTTGGCGCCGGTATCGGGAGAGAGATCCAACAAAATTTTCCAATCAAAACCGGAGAAACCGCTTATTTGTTTTTACAGCACTTCATTAAAATTCTTAAGGCCGGCGGCAGGGCTGGTATAGTCATTAAAAATACTTTTCTTTCTAATACCGACAATGCCTCCGTATCGCTTCGTAAGCTTCTTTTAGAAAGCTGCAATTTGCATACCGTTCTTGATTTGCCTGGTGGCGTATTTCGTGGAGCAGGAGTAAAAACCGTTATTCTGTTTTTTGAAAAAGGTAAACCAACAAAGAAGATTTGGTATTATAAATTAAATCTTGATAGAAATCTGGGCTTAACTCAACCGTTGAGCGAAGATGATTTGGAAGACTTTGTTGAACTTCAAAAAATCAAGGGTGATTCGGATAGTTCCTGGTCGGTAAATGTTTCCGACATCAATCAAGAAACTTTTGATCTATCGGTAAAAGATCCGAATGGCGGCAAGGAAGTTGCGCTTCGTGACCCGAAAGAGATTTTGGCTACGATGAAAAAGCTAGACAAGGAAAGTGAAGATATTTTGGCAAATATTTTGAAACAAATCCATGATAAGTAGTTGGCCATTAAGAAAACTTGGCGAGGTTTGCGACATCGTTAAAGATAAACCACCAAAATTCGGCGGCACAAAAGCTTATTATGCAACCGGCGCTATCAATAATAACGGACATTTAAAGCCCGAATATATTGAATACAGCAACAGACCAAGTAGAGCAGATAGCTATCCTCAAATACATGACATTGGTTTTGCAAAAATGAAATTGACAAAAAAAGTTTTTCAGGTAAACAGCGAGTTAAGTGAATCTATTTTTTCAACGGGATTTTGTTTTTTAAGGGTAGGGAAATTATTGAATAGTAGATATTTATTTTATTTTATCTTTTCTGAAGAATTCCAATCAAAAAAAGATTTTTATGCGGGTTCTGGCATCATGGGAGGAATCAAGAACAGCGACATTGCGAATATAGAAATTCCGCTTCCTTCTCTTTCCGAACAGAAACGTATCGTCAAAATTTTGGATGAGGTTTTTGAAAAAACCGCAAAGGCGCAAGAAAATACCGAAAAGAATTTACAAAACTCCCGAGAACTTTTTGAATCGTATTTGCAGAAGGTTTTTACAAATACGGGCAAAGATTGGGAAGAAAAGAGACTTAAAGACATTGGCCAAACACAAACAGGATTAACGCCCGCTACCTCTAACAAAAAATACTACGATAATTTTATTCCCTTTATAAAACCAGCTGATGTTGATGTCAGTAGAGATGGTGCCATCCGATATGATAATGAGGGATTAAGTAGTGCCGGGCTAAGGGTGGGGAGAAAAATAAAGAAGAATTCTGTTTTGATGGTCTGCATAGGAGCAAGTATTGGCAAGGTTGGTTTTTCTGAGGTGGACGTTTCCTGTAATCAGCAAATTAATACTCTAACCCCTGCGTCTGGTTATAACCCAAAATTTTTCTATTACGCTTTCCGAACAAAGGATTTTTTCACCAAAGTCATAAAAAATTCTTCACAAGCGACATTACCGATTATAAATAAAAGTAAATGGGAAAATCTCCAAGTCGCTTTTCCTAAGACTATAAAAGAACAAGATGTAGCCGCAGAAAAGTTAGATATGCTTTTAGCGGACACCAAAAAACTAGAAGATAATTATGAGCAGAAATTGATAGAAATAGGAGAATTCAAAAAATCCATTCTAAAAATGGCATTTACCAATTTATTATGAACGAAGCAGAAACAAGAGCTGAGTATATTGACCCAAAGCTAAAAGCCAGCGGCTGGGGCGAAATAGAAGGATCAAAAATTCTTCGTGAGTTTCGTATTACAGAAGGGCGTATTCAGACGGGCGGAACACGATCTAAACCGGAAATTGCCGATTATATTTTAGTATTTAAAAATCAGAAATTGGCAGTGATTGAAGCCAAGCAAGAAGGTTTGGGTGCAACCGAAGGCGTTGCACAAGCAAAGACTTACGCTGAAAAATTAAGTATTGAACATACATATTCTACCAACGGTAAAGAGATTTATCAGATATTAATGAAAACTGGGAAAGAAGGCCTGGTAGATAAATTTCCTACGCCGGAAGAATTATGGAACGCAATTTTTTCTGATCAAAATGAATGGAAAGAAAAATTTGCCTCCATTCCGCTTGAAGGAGGGTTGGGGAAAAGATATTACCAAGAAATTGCTATTAATAATGCAGTTAATGCCATAGCGGAAAATAAAAAACGAATTCTACTAACTCTTGCGACTGGTACAGGGAAAACAGCAATTGCTTTTCAAATTGCCTGGAAGTTGTATCAAACAAGGTGGACTTTACAAAAAGACGGTAAGCGCCGTCCCAGAATTCTTTTTCTTGCCGATAGAAACATTCTTGCGGATCAAGCCTATAACACCTTCTCAGCATTTCCGGAAGACGCATTAATAAGAATCAATCCACTAGACATACGAAGAAGAGGCGCCGTGCCTACAAACGGAAGCGTGTTTTTTACTATTTTCCAAACATTTATGAGTGGTACTGGTGATACTCCTTACTTTGGCGATTATCCTCCAGATTTTTTTGACTTTATTGTTATAGATGAGTGCCATCGTGGTGGTGCAAACGATGAAGGAAACTGGCGAGGAATTATGGAATATTTTTCTCCGGCTGTTCAACTTGGTCTAACTGCAACGCCACGCCGCGAAGACAACAGAGATACGTATGAGTATTTTGGCAATCCGCTTTATGTTTATTCGCTTAAAGAGGGCGTTAACGATGGATTTCTTACGCCGTTCAAGGTTAAACGCATTCAGACAACCTTAGATGAGTACGTTTACACATCCGAAGATCAGGTTATAGAGGGTGAGGTTGAAGAGGGGAAAATTTACCAGGAAGAAGATTTTAATAGAATTATTGAAATTAAGGAGCGTGAGGCAAAGCGCGTGCGAATAATGTTAGATGAAATAAATCAGAACGAAAAAACTATTGTATTTTGTGCTACGCAAGATCACGCTCTCGCCGTAAGGGATTTGATTAATCAAATGAAAAAAAGTAAAGATCCTAATTATTGTCAGCGAGTTACTGCAAACGATGGTGCGCGCGGTGAACAGTATCTGCGTGACTTTCAAGATAACGAAAAAACTATCCCGACAATTTTAACTACTTCGCAAAAACTTTCAACCGGGGTAGACGCACGCAACATTCGCAATATTGTTTTGATGAGACCCATTGGTACGATGATTGAGTTTAAGCAGATTATTGGACGCGGCACTCGTCTTTTTGATGGCAAGGAATACTTTACGATTCTTGATTTCGTAAATGCTTATCATCATTTTTCTGACCCGGAATGGGATGGTGAACCCATAGATCAGACTACAGAAAAACCAAAAGTAACAAAACCGAAAAAAGGTCCGAAAATTATAGTTGATTACCCGCCAGAAGAGTCCCCAAAGATAAAGTTAAAGATTAAATTACGTGATGGGAAAGAACGAGAGATCCAGCACATGATTGCTACTTCGTTTTGGAGTGCTGATGGTAAGCCGGTTTCCGTTCGAGAGTTTATGGATAATATGTTTGGAACATTACCAGAGTTTTTCAAAAGCGAAGAAGAGTTACGCAAAATCTGGTCAAATCCAACAACCAGAAAAGTTTTCTTAGAGAAAATCAGTGTACTTGGATACGGCAAGGACGAGCTTGAAACGCTTCAGAAGATGATAGATGCAGAGCAAAGCGATCTATTTGATGTCCTGGCATATATTTCATTTTTGACGCAACCAATTACAAGAAAACAGCGAGTAGAATTAGCGAGAACGAAGATATTTCAAGATTTAGACGAGAGACAAAAAGAATTTCTGGAATTCGTTTTGATAAAATACGAAGACAAGGGAGTTGAAGAACTTGATGAGGAAAAATTGCCGATCCTGTTAAATTTAAAATATCACGCTATTGCTGATGCAGAAAAAGTATTGGGAGGAGTTGAAAAGATTCGTTCAACCTTCTTTGATTTTCAGAAAATTTTATATGCTAAGGCTAATTTAATTTTGAATTAATTTTTTAACATCAATTTTTAAAATTAAAAAATAAATTTATAGTGGATCAGGAAATTAATAAATTTTTTGAATTGATAATTGGTTACAACGGTAAGACGTGGGATGTTAATCATGCCAAGAAATACGAAAACGTAGAATCGTATTTTTTCCACGATATGCAGAAAATGATAGAAGGTCAGGTTGGTTATCCATCCATTCTTTATTTAATGAATTTTATGGCTTTTTTGGGCTATTG